>Ga0247760_1001413_pt1 | contig 22356 bp, 22 predicted proteins | sample UWRJL171409R4_FD_179936 | JGI IMG/M metagenome (GOLD analysis project Ga0247760, IMG submission 179936) | Plant litter microbial communities from Arlington Agricultural Research Station in Wisconsin, United States - UWRJ-L171-409R-4 | ecosystem: Environmental > Terrestrial > Plant litter >... | reverse complement strand
GTCTATCTGTCTACACGGCTCGGTCATGACCATCTGAAGGTACCTAGGTAGGATCAATGTTGGCCGTAGTTCTCTGGCGCCGAGAGGGAGGGCATTCTGTAGGTAGGTGCGTGGCTCCGCGTTTACAGAACCAACCAGGACTGGAGGGGACTGGAGGAGGCGGATGAGCGAACGGATGTGTTGGTGGATAGATGGATGTCTGCGGATGCGTTCCGCGGATGTGTGTACGGAAAGTATGTGCCCCTTCCGTAAGGCGGAATATCTATCAATGCGGCCAGGCAGGTTGGTATGTTGGCATGTTGGCATGATATGGTCAATGGGTGGTGTGTGTAGGTAGGTAGGTACCTAGGTACCATACTCTTGTTGGGTTCGGCCATGACAACCAAAGGCAAATAATGAGCAATGGAGTATGCGAGGAGGCAGCAAGCACAGTCTAGTGTGTGTGTTGGGACTAGACACATGGATACCCTACCTAGGTACTTTGTGCAGACTCGGTCAAGCAGTTTTGATAGTCTCTGTTCAAAGTCGTTGGAGGGTATCTCGGGCAGTGCGTGCCTCCTAACTGGGCAGAGGTGAACCTGTTCGGGAGGAGAGAGGGAAGGAGGGAGAAAGGGTGTTGTTCTTGAATGTCAATAATGAGACTGTGATTGATGCCAACCGACGTATAAGCCGCAGCGAAGCAGCGAGTACCCATGAACCGTCTTCGAACCCAGCCCCTCTAGAGAGCCACGACGGATTTGCCCTGCTGCTAAATGGACAAGTCTAGGTTATAGCACAAGACGCAATCTCAAGATTCTTTTGATATTTTGGACAAGTTGCTGCAGCTAGATTGTTGGTTTGATGGGTGTAAGCCGTCATATTCCTGGACGAGGATACTGTCTTGTCCAAAGCACCCATGGAAGGTGTCCCCGTGACGCCTTCCATACTGTTCGAGATGCACCGACATCAATAGAGACTGTAGAGAATCTAGGAGGACTCGGAAGCATTGAGTCTAGACCGAGTCCCCCAGAGGTTCTTGGAAAGTTGACATTTATGTTATGTTACTTGATATTCAGTGTGATCTTGGGCATGCCTACTGCGTCCTGCCCAGCTAGGGTTGACCCACAGTGTACCTGCCAATATGTTGCCCACCCTTTTCAACAACATTGAAATTTTCACATTTCCCATACAAAACAGCACTTGGCCGATGCCATCGCCGGGACAAGGCGCCATGGATCCAAGGCCCCGATCCAAGGCACCGTCAATCCAGGGTGCCGTCAATCCAACCCGCCGCGATCGTCGTGATTGCGCACTGGCTTCAAGTCGATTGGGCGGTACGGATTAACGGCGGTGCGGATTAACGGTGTCCTTGGCCGGACTGAGGCTGGACCGGCGCGGACACGGATCATGGAAATTTCAAGATTTTCCATACAAAAACAGCCCTGCAGCAAGCCCAGCCGCCTGGCACTGTCAGGATGTGGGGGGGTTGTCGCCGCAGCGATAGGTGTGGTCGCGGCAGTAAACCCCTTTTCAAGTCTGAGAACAAAACAAGTGTAGGCAGGGCAGGACCCGGCGCGCGAGAAGGGAAAGGGACCCCCCCCAAAAAAACATACAACACCAGGGATTCGCTGGTCGTCACCGACCCAACTACTAGTCTGGCCCTCACTGGTTTATCGATGGGAGAGCGGACGGGATCCCGAGTTCTCCAGTGGGTATGGTCGTATGTGGTCGAGTGGTTGTGCGTTCCGGATTATGTTCGTCGTGGTAGTGGCACAGAGAAGTGAGTAGGTAGGGTAGGTGAGTGACTTGTCTTGTACCTTTCTTGTTGCTCTGTATCATTGACGGCTGCCAGGACAATACCCGGAAATAGGGCATTCGACTTGATAGCGTCATGATGACAGCGGCAATGCAGTCGGGCGTGACTGGAGTAGATGCCATGGAGAGGATATCCGAAGAAAGTTCAGGAACATCGCAAACACCTTTCGTGATCTAATAGAGCGTGTGCTGTAAGGCCAAGGCTAAATACATACCGTCGAACTCCTGCTCGTATTACTCGCTGGGCTAATGAAACTAGACGCGGCTCTCAAGACACAGCTTTCCGTTTCTCTGGATGCACATTGGGATGGAATGTACTTGGATCAGATCAATGTCAAGGGTTTGGATACTATTCACTTGGTATGTGGCCGAGATTATTTCCTCCTTGCGTAGCCCGGGGTTCCCAATGACTGCTGAAGTGCCTCCTTGTGCTACAAGTTGTGTTTGTAGCAAGGACGGACTTAAACTCGACCACCTTGGCAATTGTGACTATTCCAGGAACATCTGCAATCCAGTACCGCTCTGTCTGCGGTTCTTTCTCTTAAGCAAACCCCGGAAAGAGCACCAGTATTGCAGCGAGAGTGACCGTCAAGGATTTCTCCATGCGGTCTCGTCTTCCTCTGGACCATTTGGGACTCTCCCTTTTGCTTATCCCTCGTCACTGCTCGTGTCTCAGTCTGCCAATTGGATGGCCCTTCCCGCCATGTCGTACGCTTGATCTTGGTGCTGGTGGTTCACTCGGGGTCTGGTGTATCTTGACGCCTCGCTAGGTTCTTCGTGGCCGTGGCTGGGCTGTTGTGACCGACGCGCTGCTCCCGAAAACGTCCCTGGAGACAGAAGGTCGCCGGTCGTTCGACAAACTGCATAGTTAGTGGCTCCTTGAGTGTGTCGTCGGGTTAGCAATTGCCGAAGAGATGAGACAGAGGGAAGAAGAGGAACGGCATGGAAAGGGGATGTTCACACCAAAGTTTTAGCCACGGCCTGTCGTGACGGCGTGTATTCTGTGGATTGCCGGTGGATGGCAGGAACGGAAGCGGAGGTCACTTTATCCTACCTGGACACCTGGAACGCGACAATCAATGGAATCAGAGCCCTTGGTGTTGCCGATGAGTGCACAAACGCATATCAATACATCGATCCCAAAGACAAAGATGGGACAACAGTACGTATCCTCGAAGGCCAGAGCGACACCAGACAGCGAACTACATCCCTCGAATCACCATCATGCCCCTTATCCGACCAATCACCCACCCAAGGCCACATTGTCAGTAAAGACACAGGAACAAGTGGACCAGTCAAATTACTGCTTTCATTTCATTTCATTTCTTGCTTCATTGAAGAGCAGCCATACCATCATCATTTTGCCCGGGGTAGGACGGCTGACCATGATAACGAGCAGTGACATGGCAACCACTGACCCCTGGCTAAGTTCATGACTCGGGGACATCAAAGACTCTATGACAAGTCATATTTCCCGGTGACTTCTCGGACCCGAGTCCGTAACGGCTTCTTCTCCTGCGCGGGTACACTGGGCCGGGGATCATGGCCCATTACTAGTTGCTCTTGTCTGCCATGTGGCCGTAACCCGGCTGGAGGTTTGGATGATGAACCCTCGTCTGGCATTTCAAGGGACAGTAATGACCCAATATCTTGTCTCCAGCGGGAATCAGATGCTGCAACTGGCCCAACCGCCATCGGGCACGACAATTCTGGACGCAGGACGGGATTACCAATATTGAGCATGCTGATCATCCCCTGGCCATCCCCCCGGATTTCTCGAACTGGCAACTCGCCCGGCTGGACCGAACCAGCCTTCCATTGTGTGGCTGTCAAGACAATACGAAGTAAGAACCCTCTCCTCCTTGATACGTCCCCAGACGCGCAACAATGAGGAGATCATCAAAGGTCTGGGCCGATCTCGAGAGCGCTCTCTCTCTCTCTCTCACACACATCCATGGGGTCCTGGAGCCCACCCCCCCTCGCGTGTTGATAGATCCCACGGAGAAAAATAGATACTGGTTATTTGAACCTGAAGGTTGGAAGCCAACTCTGCAATCTTCGCGAGCCGTATCAAGAAACCACCTCGGAGCAAATTTCAAATCTGTCCAGCCCACGTGGAAGGCTTGTCTAGACAAGGCCAGGGTCACTTTGCACTCTGTTGCCTTCTGTGACTCGCGAGTGGATAGAACAAGACGGGGTTGCCACGGGGTTTCGGAGATTTTTTTTTTTTAAACACCTGAGCGGCGAGCTGAACCCTCGTTTGTGACACAGAAGGCCCCAGCCCGGCTCCCCGGACGTTCGAGATCCAGCCACCACGCCATTGTTTCTCAGGGAAGAGTGATGGATTGGGATCACCTGCGTGCCTGCCTACCCATAATGTCATTGCCGAGATGTGATGGGACCAACGGCATCTCACCTGTGCTTTCTTTCTTTCTTTCAACACCACTAGTGCAGGTATCATATCTCGTGTTCGTTCGTGATAACGCAGCAGAGGATCCGGAAAGGCCCACTGTGAGGCGTGTAAGCGCCAGCCGCCATGTTATTAGCCAGGACGAGCCGGGTCACCACGAGGCAACTCCGCAAAAAGCCAGTTGCGATATGGGCATAGTGCGTCGAATCAGATGTCTAAGAGCCAACTTTGCATCTCCATTCGCCGATGCTGGCCGCGTTGGACAGGGGATAGCTACTTTCCGGAACTGGCCAAGCGGCGTTGACAGGGCCAGAGCTTCCCCAATGTGAAATCGCGGGGAGGCGACGTCATTCGACGCGTCCTTCCAAGAAAATGGCAATGAAACAGATCGACGGTTGGGCAGGAATCCATCGCTGAGTGAAAATAGATGTGCATGATGAAGGGGAGAAGAACAGGGGAGCTGGTCATGCTAGCCACACTAGCCAACGGGGTCGGCCAAAAATTCCCCGACGATGAGCCTTGCACATTATCACACGAGTGGCGGGACGAGGATGGGATCTTTGAAGATCATGGGGTTTGCGGGCGTCACAGCATCACGGCTGTCCTTGCACTTGCACATACTGCGTAGCAACCAGGCAACGGGGACCGCTGTGAACTATACTAGTGTAGGCAGGCTGGGGTGCTAGGAAGCAAGGCTGCACCTGTGATACCATTGCTCATTGGGCGAGGGCATTTTCTGGCCTTTGATCTGCGTCTAGGAAAAACGCGCTATCCATGTCACTCCCGCACTCGCAGTCGCAGTTGCTGCTTGCTGCTGCTGCCGCCTCATCAGCGCGTCGGATTTTGTTTCTTTTTTTCTCCGGTCCGGAGTGGATGGAGGTGTGGGCTGGAGCGAGATTGCGTCCAAGATTGCATTCAAGACGTCTCCGAAAGTCAGCATTACGGAGGTAGACAGCTGAAATGGGCAATTTTAGCCCGTCTGCCGTCTTGTCGCGGCAGAGGAAATGCGCATCGCATCGTGGTTGAGGGGAGATGAAGGCGAGCAGCGGTAAATCACGAGTGCGACATTGCAATCGACCAGGGTCGCAATTGCTTTCTGGGTGAAACGAACAAGTCTTGACAGTCTGACTGGTGAACGGGAACTTTTGGGCTGATGGAGGGGCGGGGAAGGCTTTGCGAGCCAAGCAAAGGCCACCTCTGCATTTCCTACCTTCCATTCGTCAATAATCAACACGAAGTAGGCCACTCAGGAATGCCCATCAACGTGTTTCAGGTTGGTGCATTTGGCCACTCACGACGCCAGAATTTTGACGCCTTTGTGTCCAACCGTCAGCGATTCCAGAAGATGTGGCCGACCATGGCACCGTGCCAACCCCCGTCTTTTTGGTGCCAGCCTGCACTCAGCCCAAAGCCCAGCCGCGGGGTTGTGCCGAACGTCTACTCGTCCCACGGGTCCAGGCAGGTGGCTGTGGTCATTCTTCCAGACAAAAGACAGCGCATCTTGCGTCTGGATGATACACTCTGTCGTCACCTGATCATGGGTCAGAAATCGGGGAACTTCATGCGAAAGGAGCCTCGAGTCCCGTCCAAGCGTCCCCTCTCGTGTTTGCGATATAGCTATGTGCGAGATTTAAGCTTATTAATAACAGTATCGAGTAAGAGCCAGCTTCCCTCCTTCCCCCTTCGTTCCAGTCACGGCAGCCTGGCGTGCATTGGTGACAGAAGGGAGAAGTGGGAGGTGCGCTGGGTAGCTGCCCGCCGCACCACACCGCCAGCTGGCAGTTCGTGTTAGCTTTTCGGCTCCCAGTGCGGAGTTTGGGCATGTCTGACTCTGGCGTCATCGCTGTCTGCTGCCAGCTTTTCTACCGCCCTGGCAAACACTCTCGGTTTTGTCGCTGCCATTCTAATCCATATCACACACCCCCAAAACAGATGAATTTTTCTTTGCTCGTATCGCCGAAATGGGAACCCCAAAAATCCAGCGACTCTGCTTCCTCCCCGTCAGGTCGGGTCGCTGGGAGGGTGGGGGGGGGGGGGGGGGGGGGGGGGGGGGGTGAGAGGGGCAGTTCATCGCAAGATGGTGGGGCTTGCATCCCCTCCTCTTGCAGCTTTTTGGTCCACACCGACATTTTGGGCTGGAGGCTGGAGTCCCGATTTTTCCTGCATTGGATGCGTTGGCCTCGTCACGCCCCGAACTGGTGGCCCTCCTTGCATCCCCCCACCGCTTTGGTGTCCAGGTCTGCCTAATCGAAGAGGGTGGCAAATCCTGTCTGGCGTCCATGGTCCAACAAACCTCCCCAGCCTGTTCCAGAATCCGGTTATGCCAGCAGACGGCATCTTCTTAACCGGTACAGAGTACCTTTAAGCACTCTCACCGGTGGGAGGCACGTGCTGGCTGGGATGGGAGCCATCCTTTTGGGAACATGGAAACAAGACGGCATCGGACCATGACAGTTTTCGCTGACCGAATCTTCTGTTCCGAACATAGCAGCTCCCAGCAGCCGGCTCCCAGCAGCCGGCCTTGTATGTGACGTTGCTCGGGCTAAAATTAGGCGAGTCTGGGACAACGCACCAGCAGCCCTCTCGACAAATGCCAGCTGCCAACTGCCACCGCTAGTCAGCTCCACAAGGTGAGAGATGCCCACGCGGAATCACGGGAAGACAGCGAGGTCATTGTGTCGATCAGCCGGAGCAGAATCCAGCTGCCAACACACGCTGTGCACGTCCAGATTTGCCCCCTCACCGCGGCGTTACGGCGTCTCCGCTCCCTCATTTTCATTTCTATGCCTGATCCGTGTATATCGCCGCCCCAAGGGAGGGACGGGCCCGGCAGTCAGCTCACCCCGCGGCTCAGAGTCGCTTTTGTGTAGAGTGGGCGCATGGACAGGGTTGCGGGAACGCGTTCCCTTTATAACAATACTGGCGTAATACAGTGCTTGACAGCTTGAAAAAGGGCCGGTGTGCCAGGCAAGTGAGGCGTGGTAACAAGTTAGTTGCTGTACCCGATCCCAAAAACGCGGCCACACGCGTGAACCCTAGGTAGGGTCAAGCCTACATATTAATTCCATTGAAGGTGCACTACACATGCACCTTCACGAACATCTCCGCGCCTTTCCTCGAGACGGTTGGCTTGCCTTGGGGGAGAATAGAAAGACCCCGCACGATGTATTCACCCACCGTGTAAGGTCAAACCTCTGGAGCTAGAGAACAGAAGCAAGTCGTTCAAACGCGTCTCTGTGTTGTTGATTCCCCATTCAGACAGTCACGCAGCCCGTTAGAAAGCACGGTTGTTCGGGCGGGGGCCTAACTACCGGTGTTGATGCTTATTGGGCTCGCCTGCATCCGCCAGAGCCACCTCTGGGCCAGGTAAATGCTGCAAGGCAACAACGAGGCTCACTCGCGGCCGGATTCTTTGCGCTTGGTTTGGCCCGATAGAGAGAGAGAGGCCTTTCCATTGCACTTTTGACATCTTTTCTTTTTTCTGCAGGAAGCGCTGACTCCGCAGGGGGGCGGCTCTCCCAGTGACACGCCCCTCCCGAACTTGGGCCCCTCCAAGAACCACCAGCCCCCCTCCCGGTCTCTCCCCGCTGTCCTGCAAAAACTTGCGGAAGGACCCACTCTCCGGGCTGATTCATCCAACCAAAGCTTGGAGTTAAAGAAGTCTGGTCGCGCCCTCAAATCATCGTTCGCGTCCTCCCTCGTCTCTCCTCCCTTTCCCTCGCACAACCAATCAATCACCCAATCACCCACTCCACAACCAGGCCTTCGAGCGAGGGGAAAAAAAACTTACCCCGAAGCCCAGAAAATTCTATCAAATCAACGGCCAGCCTTGATCGCAAAACCAACGCTTTGTAGTCCAATTAGGACAGCCGCCAGCGACGCCAAAAAACCAATCGCGCTCTTTCATTTGAGGCGCTTAGCTTGCTTACCCGCGAATCTCCTTCGAAACCTTCTGGGCGCCGTCGACGCCAGCCGTTCTGCAGCACGCGAAACTGGACGCAGCGACCCCGGATTGACGGCAGCACAGTCGAATCCATCCGTCTCTCTGACTTGCGCAAAAGGCGCAGCTCAGCCTCCTGAACTGGCAAGGTATGGTACCTAGTTTTACTATTTCTCTCGAGGTGCGCCCCAACCGCCACACATTCACACCCCCATGTCACTCTTTCATACAACTTGGGTGACGGGGGTACTTCGAGGCCCAGCTGTCTGTCACAAAGCGAAGCCCTGCCACCACTGTCGCAGTCTGGCGCACCTTCAACCAATCGACTCTAGCCCGCCGTCTCTGACCCAGCCTCAGAGCGGAGAGCTCCCCATGCATGGCGACGCCCCTTGTTCCCACAGCACTTTAAAAGAAACCAGTCTGCTCACCTTTCAGCGTGCTGCGTTAGGTTTGGGGCGTAGCAAGTGCCCACTTTCAACTCCCTCCCAGGCGGGCCCTCCTTCTAGGCCGCCATTTTCCAGCCAGTAAACGGTCGAGCGCAAAAGGCACCAGGGACATTTTGCGACGGAACAGCAAATCACATTACAGGTTCGCAACACCAGCAACAGAGAATCTCCTCTGTTTGGAGACCTATCACCGTCGCAAGTCTCTTTCTCGGTCCCATCATTGGCCCCTCCCCAGTCCCGTGATAGTCACTGCCTGCGGAGACGATTAATGAGATCGTCCCGGGCGTTCAATCAACGACGCCCCTGGACAGGCCCCATCGCGCGCTTGAAGCCTCGATTCCGCTGCCCTGGTGCTGAAGGGCCCTAACCGAGGCAGAGCGCCTCTTGTTGGCTGTCTTGTCTCCGACTTCTGTGAGTTGCATTCTGATCGCTCATCTTGCTGCCCAGTCGCCGGTTTTTTTTTGTCTGGCTCCCCCGTCCCTCCCGTTCCCGCCCTTGCGCATCTTTGGTCTTCCCGCAGCTGCACACCATCGTCGGACCAAGCGAAGCCACTGGTTGCTGGCGTCATTTTTGTCCACTTTTCTCTTTAATTCTCTCAGAGACCCAGCCGTGAGAGGTCTACTGTTTTGTTTCCATCCTCCCTCGACCACTCATCTTGCCTCATGCACCAACAAGCACCAGCCAGCCAACGAGTCCGTTTATACTAACTTGCATGCAGCCGGATCAAGCAGCAGCTGCAGCTGGCATCGATCTGCCGTCGACCCCTTGCCCGGTTAGAATCACGAGCTGAGACTGGTATGTTTGCAATGCTTTCCTTTCTTTTTCTTTCTCCCACTTGCAACGATACACCAAACCCCTCAATCCGCGGAGGCACACCACGTAACAGTCTAGTGTGCCGGCCTTGGACAACACCCTCCACGAAAACAGGGCCTCGTGCTTTCATTAATCCTCGTGGTGTCACGCCTACTTTGTCTCTTTGCGACACAACGCGCCTCCGCTCCGCTCCTTCACTCACTTGATCCTTCATATCGGCGGCAAGAAGACGTCGAGGTACTGGATGCGCCCAAGTGGGCTCCGTGCAGCACTTGACACCGCTTCTGTGATCAACATGCACCCTGGCCCGCCTAGGTGTCTGGCCAGCCTGCAGCCTCGATTTCCCGTGGAGGACAGGGACGCTGGCCGCGTGCATCGACTTCCATGAGCTGCCTGGGGTGCCTGGAAGACCATCACTGCCCTCCTCTAGCAAATATCTGACACTCTGGATTGTCCTAAAATCCCACACTGCGCAAACGACTGACGGCCGGGCTCTGGAGGGAGCGCGCTGAGTTGGTTGACAAGGTGGGGCCGGGTGCATATCCTGTCATGCATGCCAACGCATCAAAGCTGGCCCAAGGCGCCAAAAACGAAACAACCCACCACCCAAAACCCCCGTCGCATCATCCGAGCTTCTTGTTCTGCTTATATACCTGTGTTCGCGCCTCCCCGCTGACGCACCAGATTGGACAGATTCGCTTGTGAGGTATCCAGAGCGCGACGACGAGGCTCCCTGGACCTTTTTCTCTCTACGAACTCCTGCTGCTACCGACGAACCCTCCCCTGCAGAGTTACTGCCCGTCTTCGGCTCAACAGCGGGCAAACAGTAACTGTGTCTTGTTGCGGCATTCCACAGCGAAACATTTTAAAAGGACGCCTCTGCCCCTCACGTGGCTTCTTTTGTCATCGCCTTTCCCAAGAAGCTTTGAACCGAGCCACCCAACTCGCCCCGCGGACTACATCAGCTTGCATATGCCGCGGTGCGACCAATCCCCGGCCACTTAATCGACTGCCAACGCATCACTCCAATAGATTGGGTGCACATCCAGGCCCAATCCACAGGTACCCAGGAACCTTCAATTGTCGACGCACGCAAGCCCAAATAGACAAGGGCCCATTTTGAAGCTTGAACAGACGCCCTTGAAACTTCACACGCTTTTGGAACTTCACCAGACGCTGTTGACGTATTTTGATTTACCACTTGAGCTTCTCGTTTACCTTGTCCCTCAGCTTTGTAGTTGCAAGTGCCTGCGATTCGGGACGGCTTCCTTGACCCCGTTTAGAGGATGATGGAATACGCCCAATACCAACAACCACAACAGAGCACGCATTCACAACCACATTATTCGAGCTCCACGGCTGGCGGCACCAGCATCACGTCACCAACCAATCTCCCACAGACATCCCCAGTGGTTCCATCGCAACAACGACAACTCTCACCCACAATGTACCAAGCACAGTACGCCCACAACCCATATGGGATACCGACTATGCAGGCTGCGGTTCAAGCCGCAGCCATGGCCACAGCCGCAGCCTCGGGTAACACTTACCCGTACATGCCATCGGACCCAAACATGCAGCAATCGCCCAGGTTGTCTGGGGTGAATGCAAGCAAGAAGGATTCTAGGACTGGCGCTCGATCACCACAGATGAACAACATGAACCCACAACGACGACTCAGCCAGGTTGCCAGCCCGGGGGTTCCGGCCCCACAAGCGATGCTCAACCATGGTGGTCCCCGTCCAGGGGTCCCTCCCCCCATGACGGCTGCACAACAGATGCCGCCACCGCAGTCCCCCGAGATGGCGTCTGGGCAAGTGGAGGAGTCGCCCCTCTACGTCAACGCCAAGCAGTTCCATCGCATCCTGAAGCGGCGGGTAGCTCGGCAGAGACTGGAGGAGGCGCTGAGGCTGACTAGCAAAGGCCGAAAGCCCTACCTCCACGAGTCGAGACACAACCATGCGATGCGGCGGCCGCGTGGTCCGGGAGGGCGATTCTTGACGGCCGACGAAGTCGCTCAGATTGAGCGGGACAAAGCTACGGTCACCTCGGGTGGAGAAAAGCCAGAGGCAACAGAACCTCCGGCAGCGACAAAGACAGCATCCGGGGCGACGAAGCGGAAGTCCGAAGGCAGCTCAAATGCACCAGCAAAGAAGGTTAAGCGGGTGGAAGCTGAAAGCCCTGATGCGGACGAAGACGATGATGGCGAAGATGATTGAAGCGTTTTGTTCTGTTTCGACTTCGGAAAAGAAAAAAAAAGTGGCGCCGGCTTTATACCCCCATTTTTTTCTTTTGTCTTAAAATTGTCATGACCGTTACGACAACCCAACCCCACTCCTGATTTGTGCCGTCGAATTCGCGAGCGAAAAAGGTCGATATTGGCGAGGAGTCCGGGGCTGGCGGGATGTGCGTTTCTCCTTCACAGATTGGGCAACAAATTGTTTTGAGCGTTCTTCTGGGTTTCGTGGCGATTAGGTTGCATCTGGACGGCGGCGGCTTCTCGAGGATACATCACCCACTCTTCTGCTCTTCGGACTTCGCGGCACATCGAGTTCTTTTTCTTCTCTTGTTTGTTTATCGAGCGATTCCATTTCCGGATACCAAATACAGTTCGCCTCACAGCACAGCAAGCGGTAGCATAGCACCGGTGGACCTCGATTTTTGTTTGGGGGCTGGATGATGGGGTGTGGACCCTAGGAGGGGAACTAAGGAAACTGGATTGGGCTTGGGCACTTGATTTTTCTCATCAGGAAGGGAAGATTGTGTGCATCATGGATGAATGGATGACGGATACCCCTTGACATAGCTCGCTTGTGGACGTTTATTTTTGCCTTCTTTTTCTTTCTCTCATCTACTATTATTTATTCTATAGTGACTTTATTTGTCGTCATTGTTTTGGTGTGTCTGGGTTGTATGGGTTCCTTTCCGGCGCCCAGCACCGGTCAGGCTGGATATGGGATTCGGTCTGGACACCTTATACCACCGCCCACGCAAGCTGGCGGAGCCGAGAAGCAAAGCAAAAGATAAAAGAACAACAATTTGAGATATGTGCGGAGATGAAGACCGTGACAGAGCTTGCGGCTCATGGGCATGGGATGGATGAGATAGATCAACCAAGACTGTTGTGCCTTTTCTCCTCGCTCTTTTCACCATCTTATACATTTAAGCAACATGGCGATTTTTTCTCTTCTGGGATGGGATAAGGATGGTTAGACTCGGGGACGATCCGACGCCGGAAGTTCTTTTCGTTCTTCTCTCATTCTCCTAAGATGTCGGATTCGAGTTGCCGAACTCGAGTCCAGATATAGTACCGAATCAGAAGATGTGCCACCCTATCCCTGTCTCTGTCGAGATTGATCGATCCCGTTTGCTCATGCCTTCACCCGCATTTTGTGTTACCTGTCTATCTCACCTATCGGGTTGCACAGTTGCTGTCCCTGTGCTGTGCTTTCCCGTAATGCAAATGACGTGCAGATAACCAGGTAGTTAGTTCGGGTGAGGCAAGGCAAGGCAAGACGGTGGCTGGTTCAATGAGCGGGTTTGTGATTGAGCTGAATGAGGGTGTAGCTATGTGCAAGAGTATGTTACTGGTCGGGGGGGGGGAATGTTGGGGATTTTCGGTGCGCGCAGCGGAGCGGATGTTCCCGGTTCCCGCTGGTGCGCAGTGCAGTGATGTTCTATAACTAGGAGGAAGTGACTTGTGTGTTTACGGCGACGGATGAATGACTCTGCGCACTGTATGACCTGCGGACGGTGGTTTGTGTAAATGTATACATACGCTGTGTGTTATTGGTGACATAACGATCATGGGACTCACTTCACACTGTGTGGGCTTTGCTGTACACCAAACAAATGCCACTTGGACCTGCGTGTAGCTGGCTGGGCAAGTGTGGGAGTTAAGGAGCAAAGCCGATTTGCTTTCGGCATGGGCTCCGACTTGGGAGGGCTGCTTAGCCTCTTTTCTTGGGTTGCTTGGCTTGGTTTAGGTTAGTTTGTCTGGCGGGAAGAAATCAGGTTACACCCGGCGTTTGCATCGCTCGTTTCGGGGAATTTGGCATTTCTTGAGCTTTCTGTTCGCTGAAGGAAGTCGTGAGTGGTGAGTGGTTCGAGACTTTCATGGTGGAGGGGCAGACTTTGCCCCGCCCTGTCCGGGGGGGGCGGTGGGTGAGGGTGGGCCTTTTCGCCTGAGATTTGAGGCAGCAATTTTTTTGGGGGTGCTGCTGCGCAGGTGACCCCGCCAAGAACAGACGACGACAATTGAACGGTGGTGCAGTGCCATCCATTGGGACTTGATGGTCATTGAACCGAAGTGATTTCATCAGCACGAGTTCAGCATTGCAATTTGCCCGGTATAGATTAATTCTTCCATTGAGACAGAAGCGAGCTAGGAAGAGAAATTGATCCAGTCGAAATGCTGTTTTTCAGGTAAGATATTTTATTTATTCCCGTATTTTGTGCCTGGTGAGACCACTCTCCGTTCGGACTGGTCTTCACTTGTCATGGCAGACCTTCCATATGTACATCCCTTTTCCTGGTCTTTCTCGCGTCCTGTCTGGGCACTGGATCCCCTAATGGGCACCTTCATCTCACTCTTACAACAATAAAACTACACTATTCTCACCCTAACCCGTGACTAAATCCATCGAAACTAATCTCCATCCTCCAGCTTCTTCAAAACCCTCATCGACCACGAGGTCACGGTAGAGCTTAAGAACGACATCCAAATCCGCGGAATCCTGAAGAGCGTGGACCAGTACCTCAACATCAAGCTCGATGACATTTCCGTTGTCGAGGAGCTCAAGTATCCTCACCTGGTTTGTTCCCCTCCCCTTCCCTCCTATATATGCCCCCACGCCTCCGGCGTTATTTTCCATCATCTAAGGCTGGGCTGGGTTGGACCAACCCGAACGGAATGAAAGGGAATGCTAAGACTTTGCCATAGAGCGCCGTTAAAAACGTCTTCATCCGCGGCTCCGTTGTCCGCTATGTCCATCTGCCAGCGAGCGCTGTGGATATCCAGTTATTGGAGGATGCGACGAGGAGAGGTAAGTTTTTCAACCCTTCCATCTTCGCCAGTGAGGTAGTGAAGGAAGATTTGACTGATGCTTTTGCAACAGAAGCAGCTACCCAAGCGGGCAAGGCGAAGTGAGGCGATTTGATGTGACACGATGGCGCGAGAGGGCGTGGAGTCTTGCGGGACTATAGAAGCGGAAAGGGGGGCTTGGTTGGTCGAGTGGCTACTATTTTATCGGGAGCCTCGACCGTGGTGAAGTTGTCGGTGATGAAGCGCGTTGCCTAGGCAGCTGGGCAGTCAACTGAACTTGAGGGGAAGCAAACCTGGGTCTTGAGTGGGTTTGTAACAGGGCGGTAAGTGAGTCCCGGGCCACGATACGAAGAAAACGGCAAGCGAGTCGAGGAAAGGAACAGAAAACCAGATAACCTCCGCGAGCCATCACGAAACACAGTACTGGAATCTTTTCGTGACCGCCCTCATGTCTATGACCATGCGCGCATTACCTAGGCAGGTTTAAGCACCTGGGTTAGACCCGGAGTTGTGACACGAGGGCCGTGTCGACGTCCCCATTGAGACTTATCAACTTGGTGTGTGGGAGCTCCTTGCAAGACCTGAACTAGCATGCCATTCCATCGAGCCAGAAACTGTTATCACGGGAGCCCACTCTTTGATCACCACTTTAGTAATCCAAAGACCTAAACACACCATGGCGGATACACCCATTTTGCTGGCGGCATTACATACCCTTGATTCCCTACACAGTCCATTAGTTTACAAATCCAGGCGCCTTGCCTCTATGAGTATTCCCGGTGGAGGTATTTCCGCCCTCTTGTCCCGTAAACGCCCCGTATTTATCAAAATATCCTCAAGATGTTCACTCCCGGGACGCCTGCGATGCTCCCTGGAACTCCATTGTTGTTGTACCCTATTCCAAAGATCAATTCCGAGGCTTCCTCGGCCCGCAGCATCACCGTCTGTTTACAGTGAACCTCACCAGTAAACGTGCCCCCCCTTGCCACTCTTCCCGTCCCACAACGCTTTCCCTCCGCTCCTTTCCTCACCGGTCTCATCCCTCTCTAAAATTCTCACTAGGCCGCCCCTCCTCCGCTCCGCTAACCACCGATCTGTCCACCCTTTCATCCTCTTCCTGCTCTGCTCACTGCCAACGTTGACCGTCGGCACCACCTTCTCGATCCTCAGCGCCATCAAAAACATGGCTAACTCGCGAAAGCTGCTATGTTCGCTGTACGGAACGCCAAAGCACATGGCTTCTTTCCCGCTGCCGCGCTGGGGAACGAGGTCTTTGACACGGAGGCGCGTTCGCCAACCGGGGCCATGCAGGAGTTGGTGCGAAGGTACACTGCTCGGCGCGACGTTCGCATTTGCGTTGGTTCCTGAGGGGCGGAAATTCCAGCCCGAGGGACGAAAACCGATTATGCGGCTAAAGTGACGATTGTGCAACTCGAGGTACTCGGCCAGGGTGTCGGCGCGGATCTCCATGAGCATCTGCATGTGAACTTGAGCCTCACGGGGATCCGAAGTGAGGAGAGCGCTGAGTTCCGGATCATCAAGCTGGCGGCAGATGCGGATTTTCTGGGGGCTAGCAAAGATCTTGGTATCCAAGGCTTGAGCAATGGCCTTGCAGATGCGCTCCTTACCAATGCTGTAAGTACCACAGACTATGAGCAAACGCTTGCGGTCTGGGGGTCCGTCTCGGAGGGCGGTAAAGGCATCGGGAACTCCGTTAAGGGCTCCGTCAGGTGTTGGAACAGGCTCAATAGCACTGGCCTTTTCGGACTTGAAAAACTTGCTGACGCTGTCAAGGCTGGGCGGGGCGCCGCCATCTCGACGTCGGAGAAGGGCATTCCACACACTGTCGTCGTCTTCGGCGATGCCCTTGTTCAACGCAACACAAAGCTCTGCGCAAGACCGGATGACATCGTCCTGGGGTGGGAACGAGTAACGCGGGTTGAGGTAGGTCGTATCGAGATAGCAGACATCGATTTTTTGCTGGTTGGTCTTGCCCGAGATGGCGTGGACAGTCTCCGGGCGGAGTTCTGGATGAGACACGTGTGCCGGACAGGCGCGAAAGTCACCGCAGTGTAGAATCCGATGTATTCCCCTGCCGCACACAAGTTTTTCAAAGAGAAACAGTGAGCTGCCAGGGCAGTGATTTGCGGGGATCATGGTGACTGTGACGCCGTCTGTTCCAGGCACCGGCACCTTCTTGTCGAATTCGAGCTCAACAACAAATTTCTCCGCTGTCCGTAGTTGGGATTTCACCAGAGAAGCAGTCACCTTGCTGCAGTAGATCGGTCCATGGGTCCAATTCGCTGTTAGGCCGATGTAGTGGTCGCTGTGAAAGTGGCTGAGAAAGTAGGCATTACACCCCTCAACAGCGCCATAACGGAACGCGTCGACGCATATAGAAAATCCCGGCATAATCTTGTAGAACGGACACGTCCGTTTGTATGCTGGCATGCCCCGGGAGGCATTCTCAGAAGCCGCAGCCGTTGCCCACGCTGCATCTTCGGCATGGCCATTCATCAGCTTCGCAAAGGCCGAGCTTGCCTGGCCCTCAAAATCACCACCAAATCGAAACGGGTTTGCCTGACCAGGTCGCGGCACGGCAGCCTTTGCGAATCGCTTTCCCACTTCGGCGGCGTCAAGACTGATCGGGCTTGGGCTCGAATTCGAAGTATCAGGAGGCTTCGGTAACGGTAACGGCGTCGGATCCCCATCGAGGCAAGCATTAACGTGGGCGGTCGCCTGGTCCTCGGTGACCCCAGCTAGGCTGTCGTTGCAGATCGGGCAGCGCTCCTCTATCAAGCCGCTTTCCTCCTGCTGACCCGCAAATCCGGCCTCTTCGGCCTCGAGCCTCGCCTGCTCTCGCATGTATTTCATCTCCCGAAACTCCTCCCCCCACCCTCCCTCACGAAAAAGTTCCAGGTCCTGCTCCCCATCGAGTTCGAAGCCATCTCCATTACCCCCTTCAAAATCATTGTCCTCCTCTTCTTTGCCCTGCAGCAAAGCCCGATTCCCTTCTCCTACATCCCCCGATGTCTCCTCCCTCAGCAGCGCCGGCCTCACTACCCACTCCTCACCCCTATCACTGCTCTCCTCTCTTGTAAGCACCTCTTCATCATCCGCTCCCTCCAGGGTCATCACAGTGTCAGGGATCGTCCTCACCGTCTCATCTTCCTCCTCATCGGAATCATCCAAGAACGGATTCCCCCTCACACGCTTCTTTGCGGCGGCAGCAGCAGCAGCAGCAGCAGCAACAACAGCAGGTTTTGTCACCTGCGCCGCAGGCAGCTTGTTTGCCTCGGCCTCGGCTTCGGCCCCAGCCCCGGCGACCCGCTTTCCGTGCCCAAACCCAAACCTATTCTCTTTGTCGTCGGCCGCCTCACCAGCGCCGACACCTTCACGACCCGCTGCTGCGATCTTGTTCGCCCGGCTTGGCGCTAGACTGGCCTCCCCATCGACGACGTTGCCACCAGGCGTGCTTGTCTCGTCGACGTCATTGTTGTCGCCGCCGTCTTCATCTTTGTCGTCTTCATCGTCACCAGCGTTTACAGTGGCCGCCTCTCCCATAAAGAGGTCCTCGTCGGCCACCTTTTTGAAGTAGTCGAGGATACTACTGTTGCCTTTGGGTCTGATCGCAGATGAGGACGACCCAATTTTCCTGCTGGCAGTGGTCTTGGTGATCTTGGATTTACCCTTTCCGCTGCCGCTAGTAATGCCCTTGCGAGGGGTTCGGGCGCTCGAGCGGGCTGGCGCCATGGTTCTGGGTTCTAGTCGGGGTCGAATTCGGAGGAGTGTGGCAATTGGAAATTAGCGGGGGGAGGAATTCGGGGGGAAAGCGGGCTCAACTACGAGAATGCCGTGATTATAGCTGGATATACTGCAGAGGGAAAGAGGGACTGCAATGAATTGAAATGAGAGGCACAGGGTTACCACAGGGAAGTGGAAAGTGGGGTGGTGACGCGAGAACGCGGGCTCGTAAGAAGAGGAAGCGATTGCCCCTCGCGCTGTCACGTGAAACCTTAACCGTCGACAAGGATCCCGCTAGAGTGATTTTTTCCTAGACTGCTCGGCGATGGGAGGTACAAGCTTACGATTTGAGTACTTCCGGAATCTTGGGCATGTTGTTGAGGGGCGGTATTTGATGGGGATCTCGGGCAGCATTGGAGCTGTGAATGGCGCCAAGTGTCGGCCATGAAGCGGTTCAACGCTGGGATATGACAAACATGGAGGCTTGGAGGTAACAAGACATGAATGACACGCTCTTACACTAGCAACTGCCGAAACTGGGAGCTTCTGGCATTACATCTGCTAGAGTTTGGCCTGAAAAAGACTCTTGGGTGCTCGAGTGTTCTGGTCGAAAAGAATCCATCAATAGGTCCTGTACCACTGCCGTGACGAGGCAACCTTCACGCATCAGAATAGGCTGGGGGAATGCCTGTAGGAATATCCGAGACCATTCTTCTGTCGTGTTGCATACAAAAAACAGCAGTAAAGCACCCATGTCATCAATGTGAATCTGCATTTGCAAACTTTTTGACTGACTCGTCTAGAGAGCGACGCTCTCTCCTGGATCAAACTGTCTGAACCCCCTCAAAGCAAACCAAAACCCATTTTCATACCGATGCGCTTATTTTATGCCATGCTAATCGTTTTGATACAGCCGGACTTCTCTCAACGGTCACTCCTCATCCCCCGCCTCCTCCTCCACAACACCTGGGCCCTCGTCGGCATCCTCTTCAAAACTACCCGCAGGAACCTCGTAGAGGCGGAGAATGCTCTTGTTAGGATCCTTGACGAGGACAAACTTGCCGTCCTCGCGCTTCAAGCACATATCAGCGATAGTCCGCACGATACCCCATCCATTGGACAGCTGAAGATTCATCTGGTTTGCGAAATCCTTGGGCTTCCATCCTATGACACCCAGGATAACGTGCTTGTCATTTGTCTTGGGGTTTGCGCGGGATACAAATCTGGCCCATGTTAGCTGTCATATCCATTGATGGAATGAGATTAAGACATACCCAAGTTTCATGACATCAGCTCTGGCCAAAATACTTTGGACGGTCCATCTCGCCAACTTGCAGCTGTTGTTCTTCATCTCAGTGGCGACAACGGCACCGCGCTGCGAGACGAGCTTGGCGCGCCAGTCGAGAGCACCACCGCTGCCCTGAGCCTTGCTGTCGAATTCGTTGAGTGCGTGGACCGTAAGAAACTGGTCCTCGCCACTGATCGCATTCTTTTGAACCGCATCCAGCTCAGTACGGACAACGAGGTAAGTCGGGTCTTCGTCACTAGTCGAGAGGTCGAACCGCCTGTACTTGTATGCTTTGGACGCTGGTGGCGCTGTCTCCTCGGCCGCATTGTAGAAGGGATTCTCGTGCGCCATCTCCACCTTTTGTGTGTTGCTCTCCAGCACGACCTGGTTGGCGAAATTGTGATTGATGTAGGTCGCCTCCTCGGCGAGGGCACCTGGCTGGTTGATACCATCCTTGGAGCCTTCGGAAGCCTCGAGCGGCGCATCGGCTGCGTTCTCATTCACAGTAACCATGTCCAGCGCAGCGTTATCCCGCTTGTCGAGGAAGATTTTGTTTCCTTGCCTGACAATGACAATATCCCAAGAGTAGACAGATCGGGTCGCGCACATGAGCATCGATAGGATGCTGTCGGTGGCGAAAATAGTTGCTTCCTCTTTCTCCGCAAGTTCTTGAATGACAGGGTCCAACGATGTCGTAACATTGTAAGCAGCCCGGTCCAACGCCGTGAGTTTTCGCTCTACCGGCTTGACGGCCTGCTTGTCATAAGACCGGTCGTAGTAGTAAAGGAAACCATAACCGTCGATATCTTCGCCCTCATCCGTCTCGAGATTCAGCTTGCCAAGGCGATTGTAGTCAATCTCCTCCAGCAGTTTCCAGTCAGGCTTGATGTTGATAGAGGCATCGCGGTTTCGCGTCGGCTTGTCGTAGTCCTTCCAGCCAAACCTACGGCCGCGTTGGCCTGCGTTGGGTCTACCACCGCCCCGGCTATCATAGCCTCCACCGTACTGCTGGCCACCGCGGCCAGCGCGCTGGAACTGTTGGCGGCCGCCCCGTGAATCTCCACGACCACCACGTTGGCCACCCCGACCCCGAGTAAAGACAGCACCACGGCCGAAGCGGGTCTTGGCCGAGTCGCGAACGTTCGAAACCACCGAGAAGGAGGATTCGTCCTCGGCGACGGGGGCGGTGAAGAGAGTGGTAGTTCCGGCGCCGTATACTTGTTGGTCTGCAAAAAGCCTAGTTCAATACGCATGCTGGGTTGGCACCAAACGGGGAAATTTCCGAGTCCTCACTCACCACGAAAGTTGCGATTGTACTGCTGTCTGCCGCCACGTCCGTCCCTCCCGTCCTTGGAGTCTGAAGTCCAATCTGCCATACGCCCGAGCTTATCACCTTTGGAGTAGGGGGCGTAGGGGACGCCATTGAGTGTGGTCTCGGCAGTCACCGGAGGGCCCCAGGTCGAGCCAAGGTCGGGCAGTGCCTCAATCAGGTCGACCAGGGACGATGTCCCGGAAGAAGGGTCCGTCATTCTCGTCGCCAAACAGGTGTCAACTGTTGCTGATCAATAATAGAAGTTTTGGGGTGAGGTTGGGGATCGCGCACTGGAGTAACACTGGTCGCAAGGGCGAAAATTGGTGGGGTCACTGATTCGGTTGAGGAGATGCACAAAAAGGTGCGAAATTCGCCTTGGTGGGGGATTGTGTGGTGTGGGGCAATTGAAATCGCCAAGACAAACCGATTCGGTGTGCGGTCTGAGCAAAGCCACTCACCTTAATTTAATCACAGGCGGGTTTAGTGCACCTTGATAATGATCAAGCAAGTTGCTAAATGTTTTGTTGTTTTTTGCCTTCTATTGACAGACGTTTTCGATCTGTCTACATTCCCTTGCCCACCAGAGACGCTCGCTAGCATATTTGGCCACAAGCCCAAGATTGGATTTGAATACGGTATCATCCAAAAAACAAAGCCATAGAAAGAGAGTCACTAAAATACCACCTTCAGAAAGCGCCGCCAGATATAACCGCCTTTACGCAATGAATCCTCCAAAATATAAGAAAGAAGAGAAGAGTGATGAGTTCCGGCACAGTCCCAAGATACAGCTCAGTATACCATGGCATAATCGCCCTTCCTCGAGAAAATGTTCTCCAGCGCATCACGAACCTCAAACTCCTCCATGACAGCACCGAACCTAAATTTGGTCAGCCCGACCCGCAGTGGTAACAGACGCAGGCAGGGGGGAAAGACTCACCCATAACATCGCACCTTGCTCCCCAGCTCCTCTGCCATCTGCGCAAAGTCCTCCTCCCGCAGCTCAGCCAACCGCGGGTGAGCCAGCACCATACCCCAAGCCATGACGGGGGTAATTTCGCCGTCAAGATTCAGCCGTTTGCTGAGGTCGAGAAGGGTTGCGAGGTCGCCCTTGCTCAGCTCCCACGTGCGCTGGCCCGTTTCGACGGCCCCGCCGCCCGCTGCGCCCTCGTTTGCTGCCGCGCGCACATTGCTGTAGCCGAAGGGGATGTCGGGCGTGAGCTCCGGGAACGGCTCGGGCGGGCACGACGCCATGAGAGCATGCCCACATGGCTCGCCGCCACCCACCTCGGTGCCGCGCTCCAGTAGCCACGGCATATGGTCCATGCATGGTTTTTCGAGTCTGTTTCATCGCGCGCGTCCACCCCGAGAGGGGAGAGCGCTTCTGTTAGCCTGTGTTTGATACCTTTCCACTATTTTCTCCTCGTCAGAAGACTGTAAGCGACTCCTTCCCCAACCCCTCCAACACGCCAATCCTCTTTCTTTTTGCCTCATGGATCTTCATCCCCCTGAGATCCATCTCTCTCCCCCCCCTCGCTTACAAAAAAAGTCGTATGAAAAACATATAT
>Ga0247760_1001412_pt1 | contig 22359 bp, 15 predicted proteins | sample UWRJL171409R4_FD_179936 | JGI IMG/M metagenome (GOLD analysis project Ga0247760, IMG submission 179936) | Plant litter microbial communities from Arlington Agricultural Research Station in Wisconsin, United States - UWRJ-L171-409R-4 | ecosystem: Environmental > Terrestrial > Plant litter >... | reverse complement strand
GTGGTCGGCCAGGAGGTGGGCGGAGGTGGGTTCGTTGGCTCGCCTGGCATCGTGGCTGTGTCCAAGAGACTGGCGAAAATGGCGCCGAGGATGAGAAACAAGCCTATTGCGGGGCCAGTAATGGGTTCAGCAATGGCGGCGGGGATGCCGACGACAGCAACTACTTCGGCAACAACCTCAATGGCAACGGCGGCCGAAGCGCCAGCTTCACCTATTGCAGCCTGCGGCTTGGCCACACCTCTCGGACAACCGTCTGCACAGCAGGGGCTGCCTCTCGAACCAACAGCTCGATCTCGGTTTGCCTGACTCGACCTTTGCGGAAGGCGACGTCCAAGAGCTTTCTGACGGCCTGGTGCAGGTCTTCCATCTGCTGTGTCCGGGCCATGACTCTAGCGTACGTCTCGGCAACATCTCGAAACAGGCGTACCACTTCTGGGTCGATCACTTGACGCTTCCTCCTGGAGGATAGGGCATCCCAAGGCGGCTTGGTACGCTTCCAGGGCACGTTTCCATGCATCGAGCAGCGCCTTGAACTCAACCAGTGCTGTGATGAATTTCGAGAAGCAGCCGCTGGGTGAGGCGCCATTGGCTAACAATACTCCAACGCCGCATTTGTCGTTGTCAGCGATGGCCACTCCGCCGCAGCGGTTGGGGCAAGTGAGGATTCGTTCAAGGCTGCAAGTGGAGAAGTAAAAGTCAAATTCTGAAACATTAAAACACTTCCACTAGTTCACCCCACTTTTGAATGTACCTCGAAAGCACCACCGATCCTTCCGTGCTATTGATGGGGACAACTTTCTGCAGCTGACATTTAAAGAACGTATCATCTCCAACTGAGCATGAACATGACATCTAAGATACTACCTGCGAAGTTCACTCGAACAGGGGAAGACCTACACCACCGGCTGTCCAGCCCCACGGCCATCAAACCCCCATCCGATCTGGTTCCTAACATAGATCTTGACCCCCAGCTCCTCGGCCCAGCTCTATACCAACCCCGGATTCTTCTGGAACCCCCGCCCAGCCATTACCACATCTAGCGGCTCATCGTCCTCCCCATTTCCTCCCACCAACAACTCCTCCGCTTGCTTGCCACCCGTGATACTCCCCACCGTCGAAACTAATAACCTCTCCCCCACCGCCTTCTTAACCCTCTTCGCAAACGGCGCCTGATACCCCGGACCCGCCTTGGGATGTCCCCTCGCATCATTCCCCCCCGTCGAAACATCTAACAAATCCACCCCCCTATCCACCAACAGCACCGCCAACCTCGCACTCTCCTCCACCGTCCAGCTCTCCTCCTTAATCCCCTCCACCCTATCCTATATACAACGATGAATTATAGTAGAATTCATTGCTAAGCACGGCAAACGGAAAATGTGGGGCGTAGACGTCAGGGGGTAGGATTCATTATAAGTACATAGGGTAGAATTTATTAAGTTTAAAAGCTTTAAATTATATAAAAAGCATATAAGCATAATACTTAAAATGAGGTAATACCAGCAGTATCATTTATAAAAAGTGAAATTTATATTTGAGGGAGAAAAACGGGTTAGAAAATGGTGATGTGAAAATAATGGGGTATAGGGGTTACCAGTTACATTAACTATGTTACAGCTTATGTATACTAGCTTGGTCGGGGCTGGTCTATGTACACCAGCATAGTTAGGGCTAGTCTGTGCATAGTCTGTGTATAAGGAAAACTTATTAAGGCTTAACTGTAATTTTAAGGAAGTGGTTAACTTTAAACCAGTAGTATACCTGTGTAAATATACTAATAGGTTTAACACCTCCCCTAAGTTATAATTAGATGGTGGGATTTTTTGCCTTACTCTGTTACTCCATTACACTGTTAGTAGGTGGGAAGCTTTAACTGACCTGGAGTATAAGGGCAGCTCTAGGCTATATATATTAACACCGGCACCGAAATAAGAGCCCAGCACCTTAATGTTAGTGTTTATATAAAAAAGGTTTAGGTTAGTAATGTCAGCCCAGCGCCGCATAAGCTTAGTATAGATCCTCTTATTTGGCACCTCTGTGAAGAAGTCGAGCAGATTAACTAGGTAGGTGGTGGGGCTAAGTACTAAGCAGTAGTGGTTGTACCCTATTATTACAGTGCTGGAAAAGAATATATTAAGGTTAACTGCATTATCTGCCTGTCCCTGGACCAATAAGGCGGCCGCTACTAGGGCAGCTTTACTCCCTAGCACCAACAGGGTAACTGAGGTGAGGAATATCTTATTACAGCTTGTTACGGCTGGTAAATCAGAAGCGGCTCCAAGCTAAGTACATTAGCACTGGCCACCCAGATACTACATCCTGGGACTAACTAACATTTACTGTAACACTTAATTTAGTATTATTAGCTATTCTTACCAGCTAAGGTACCTGGAGCCGGTCTGGTAAGATTAGTCATCTCTAGTAATGGTTATAGAGAACAGTAAAGGTAGGAAGGGGTGGTAGAGGTCTGGCACCTATAGTTAATACATTAATTACCACACTAGCATTAATTCTGTGTAACTAATAGCTGTAACATATAGTAAATACGTTTTAAACTAATTAGTGTACTAGTGTGGCGGATAATTACAAAATTAGTTGGTTTACACAGGGTTAGAGTTATATTAGCTATATATTACTTTATACCCCACCTTATACTCCCTTACTCCTTCTCCTAAACTATAATTTTAGTAACTATACTAATAACCTTTATTAGTATATTAAGCTTTTTACACTAATAAGTTTAACACTTACCCCCCTCCCCCTTAAAACTACATTATTAATTCCTTTAGTATTTACAGCTATAATACCACCAAAATGTAAACTTAAGACCACTATTACAGCTGAGAAAGCAAAAACAGCTAAAAGAGCAAAGATAGCTATTAAAGTCCAGAAGATTACTAAAGAGGAATTAATAACCTTTATTAAAATTAATGTTAATCTTAAACTTAGCTGCAGGTTACCGTTCTTCGCTAAGTCCGGCTTAATTTAAAAGATACAGCCTGTATAAAAGCTACTAATTAACAGGTGGTCTATATTATTAATAAAAGACTATCTGTATATAGTAGCCCTCTTGGCTAACATTAGTTGTAGCATTATTAGTAACTTTAATATTATTTAGCACTTTAGTTAGCATAATATTAAAACCCTTCTGCTATATATATAGACTTTAATTACCTAGTATGTTAAATAAGTTAACTACTTTTATGTTTCCTATCCAACAAAGGAGGTTATGCCCCAGTGGTTAAAAGAAATCCAAAGGTTAAAGAGATTATGCTCCCTGGACAGACACTGGCCTATTTGCTTAAAGCGAATAGTTTTAGTAATAATGGTAACTATACTACTATATTAGGCTATAAGAGCAAGGGCGCCTTATTAAAGCATATAAACTGTAAAGGTAAGTGACCCTTAAACTAATTAGTATACTGGTTTCCAGTACATTAACCGGTTTAACATAGCCCCCAAATAGCTAATTAACCATTCTTTTTACAGTGGCTAATATCTTTAGATATTAGTGTTTTTTAAAGTATAGTAACGCTTAGACTTCCGGCAAAACCCTGTATAATCTCTCTAAGGACCCTTACAGAGAGACCTACCCCAGTAATCCCCAGGTTAGCAAGTTATGGTCTAATATCTACACTTACATTACCTTTATGTTTAGTTATCCTATTATTAATAAGATACTTAAGGCACTGGGTAACATTAATAGTAATATTCTAGTACTTTTTATCTAGTAAGGTGACTGTAGTAACCATAACGCTAAAAGGGACGCTAAGCACTTGTACTACATCTACATAATAACTACTATTATTTTATATGCCTATCTCTGTAATATGTGCTCTGGTAATGCTATAGATGCTCTGCCCCGATTTACCCACCATTCTAATAGCATACCTGACATATAGGGTGGATATGTTGCCAATAACTGGTTTTGTACTATTGTCTATCTGTAGTACTTTAATAAGCGTAAAGGTAATACGAATAAGTCCTTAATTAATGGAGAGGGCTTTAAGAAAACAGCACTACTATATATTACTGTTATAGGTAAGGCTAACATTAGTTAGCAACTTACTAATAAACAGTATAATGCTAGTAAAATAAATGTAAAGGGTATTACCAACCTCTAATTATATACTCTCTAGCATGGGAGAATAGTAACTAAGTTCTAAAGTAACCTAATAAAGAAGTATAGCTTTAATCTGGTTTACAGTAACACAGTTAAAAGAGTCTGTATTATAATTGCAGGTTTTAAGCTTACCTTTATCTGTAAAATAAGAGGTTTAAAATCTAATTAGCGTTACTAATAACTCTAAGACTAAGCTAATAAGTATCCTTGCACTTTAGGCTTTAGGGTAAAACCTCTGGAAAAGCAAGAGGGTTTTAGAGCTTAAGGTGTTTATACTAGTAAACGACTATATGGAAAACTTTATATACCTCTTTAGTGAGAATTATAAGTGGGATATAAACCAGTACATCGCTTTGCAGATAATAATATTAAAGGCACTTACTAACATAGAGAATAATATAGTAAAGGACAATAATAGCAATTCTGTTAAAAGTGGCTAGTAGCAGTACTTTAACATAATGAAAAAGAGACTTATTCTTTCTTACAGCATTAAGTCTATACTTTTACAGTTACACTTATACTTAGGCTCTTTAACTAATATAGAGTTACTATATAGTGTATTTAAGCTAGCTAGGCTGATAACTAAGGATAAGATATGTGCTGTTATGGAAGAAGAGCTTTCTGACCTAATTCCCAACCTACCCCCCTTTACCTATAATTCTCTGAAGAGCAAGTATAGTTAGGTGCAGGGTTGGGAGCTAGGTAACAATAAGCATATACTCCCGCACTAATGGATTAGTAAGTGCCTATTACACTTATTAGTGTAACCTTTTATAGTACACTAACAGGTTTAATCCCCTGTGCTAACCCTTCCAGATTCCTACATTATATATAACCTTATAAATTTAGTTATTAACTTATAGTTTTATATAAATAAGTTTGGAATAGGTAAGATGTTTATAATAGTTAACTTAGTTCTGTTAAATGCTAAGAGTCTTAAGGATAAAAAGAAACATGGTAAGGAAATTATAGCTTACCCTACCCTTTACATTTACCCTCCCTAGCTGGTAACTTAAACATTAGGTAAAATCTATAAAACATTTCTAATAGTAAAGCTTTATTGCTTATACTTTAATGTCTATTAAGTTTTATAAGACAACCCTTACAGAAGATATACTTTTAGCACTTAATAATTTGATAACTTAATATGTTAATAGGCAGACTAAATAGATAACGCAGAAGTTATTAAAATAATTATTATTACTGTATATATAACACTTTCTACTTATTGGTTAAAGATGTGTAAGATTAAGGTGGATTCCACATAATGGGTTAGTTAATAAATACATAACTAATACGTAACATAATAACAGCTACACTAGATTAGGGGACTAAGTGTGTTAGATAATAATAAATCCGTACAGTAGGATAGGGATAATGAGCCTAATAATACTAAAGACGCTGTTAATAAAGACTTAAAATCTAAGAGTAATAAAGATGAGATTAATAAGCTAGTGGAAGGTAACTAGCCCATTAAGTAATTATACAGTTCCAGACTAGATACGTGTTAAACTTCTTATGTACCCTGCACCCTTGCTGGGTACCCTGTAGCTGAAAAAACGGAAGACTTGGAGTTTTTTTGGAACGGCTTTTTATAGCCGGGTGCTGATTTTTAAATTTTACCATATTAAATAGTTTAATATAATTCACTGCTTAACAAATGAGCTCGGTCTGGCGTGCTGGCTTCTGCCTTCAGCTGGTAGGGTATACAGGTGGTAGAAAAGCACAGTTACCTCCACAACACTCTAAATTACAATGCTTCTCACAGTGATTATAAGCCTGTATTACAGGCCTATTGTTGTAATCTAAGTTCTGAACTAGATAGTGCCCTAGTAACTTATAGTGATTGCTATGAATCCCCTGTATTACAGGCCTTACAGGCCTGTAAAGTCTGCTTAAACTTAACAATAAGGAGTTTAATAGGGACTACCTAGCATATATAACTAAGTATGCTTATAAATCCTTCCGAGAGTGCTATTTTTAGTAAGTTAAGCCCTAAATTACACTTATTAATATACTGTATTATTAAAATCCACAAGCAGTATAAGGGCCTAGGAGTCTCCATTGTAAGGGCCCTACAGGCCCCCTAGGCACAGGCCTTGCCTGTGGCTTAGGGGGTTTTAGGCAGTATAGAGTATAACTCTCTAATATAACCTACATGCCCTGTGTTACAGGGCACTTATAGGCCTCCTAGGCACTGTAGGCTATAGGCCTTAAAGGCTAGTACTACTAGTAAGCAATGGCCTGTATTACAGGCTTACTACCTTAGAATACAGTGGGTTATAACGGCCTTAGTACCAATTAGCTGCGCCAATCTACGTACCCTGCAACGCTCACTGCGTACCCTGTAACGCAGTTATAGCGAGTAGTCCACTATATTATAGTGGGTTAAGCGCTGTAAAAATTTTGAACTTACTTATTACCTTAATTCTTACTTTAAAGCTATTTATAGCTTTTAGGGTTAGGGTTATAAGCGTTATAATACAGTGGTTAGCCACTGTAGTTATAGTGGCTGTAGGCCCCCTTTTTTAGCACGTGCCAGTAAGGGGGGTGGTTCTGAGGCTGGGTGCACATTTTTAATTTTTCATATACTAAATAGTTTTGCAGAAATCGGCTCTTACCGTACGAGCTCGGACTAGTGTGCCGGCCTCTAACTACAGGCCGTAGGGTATACGGGTGGTAAGAAATAGCAGAATATAGCACAGTTACCACCTACAGCTTTGATTTAGTGACTGAAAGCCCTGAATTATAGCTGTTACAGCCTATAGTTATAGTCTGTATTAGTGCTCCCAGTGAAGAGATATAGTGAGCAAGCCCTATAACCCCCCTGTAATACAGGCGGTCAGCCTGTATGAGAATCACTATTCTTAACATGTATTAAGTACATTGATAGGTTTAATACAACTATACTACAATATACTAATAAGTTTACTATTCCATGTTTGCTAATAAAGTACTAAGCACACTGAAATTCCCATAAACATACACTATAAAAAGCACAAAATTGTTAAGATTCACTATATTAACCTTTACATAACTAAGAGCAAGAAGTTTAAGTGTGCTTCTATTATCTGTAATAAGGTAACTTATCTCTGTAATCTAAACTCCCAGTGCTAGTGTATAATCCAAGCTATCCCTAAAGACTTTTAAGGTAGTGTATTTACTACACTGGTGTAAAACCAGATTATAGACTATAAGAGGTTTATCCTTATAGTTTGGGTCACTGTAGTAAAGATCTTTAATATCTGGTAACTAAATCCTAATGTTAAGCTTATTAAGACCACTAATATTACATATAAAGCGGGCTTAGATAAGCTTCTAATAAACACCTTTGATAATAATCCCACTGTTAAGGAACTAAAACTAGTGAACTATAAATTTGGATGGAAATGGTGATACCTTTTGCCCAAGTGTTATAAATACATTTGGGACTCTGGAAAAGCGGACATTGATAAATCCGCGAAGTAAGTGCTTAAAGTAAACAGTATGTTTATTATTAACCACAGTATAAACACACTGGTTACATTACTAAATAGATCTGTATACTACCTGCAGGATGGAATTCCCCTAATGGTAACCTCCACTGTTATTATAGAGTATAGTGAATTATTTAAAAGTGTGATAGTAAGTATAGACAGCAATCTCTGAAATGTGCGCCTAGGGGAGCTTAACCAAATTGCTGATAACTATATTAATAGTAATCTGGAGAAGGGTAAAGAGAATAACTTTAATAAAACAAATGCCCTTAATATAGCGCTGATCCACGCCGTAACCATTAAGGTGCAGTTAAAGCATACCCATAAAATGATAATATATAAGGACCCTGTTTATCAGCTTACAGACAAGGAGCTTAAGGACATTACCTTCCCTATGGCTATGAAAAAGGTAAAGGCCATTACTAAGGAGAAACTGGGTAAGGCCCTCAACCTATACCAGTAAATAAAGATAGACCTAGATGGAAATAGTGCTGTAAAGCTTAGTGTGGATTTTATGCAGTCCCTTATAGAGAATAGTACAGAGAAAGGTATTAGCTACACCTATATAACCCTAAATAATAACAACTTATATATACCCCTAGTAAATTAACTTAGCTTGCTCCTTTTCACATACTTAAAGTCTTCCCTAAAGTTATACTGTCTTTGACAAGTATTGGAAATTTAAGGTAAGGAAGGTGAATAAAATGCACAGATCTTAATTATTATAAACAGTCCTATTATATAACAGTAAGTTATCTCTCCTTAAGTGTAATATTAAACCAGTTAGTTTACTATATAGTAGACTACCTGGTTTAATAGGGCTACTAACTATATATTTCCTACACTAGAAGCTAATTATATATAGGGAAGTTACAGTTATATTTATAAAAGCAAACTTTAAAGTTAAGTTAATTTACTTTAAAATACCTATAGGAGAGTGATAAACTGTAATGAAGGACTGGAACTAAGCTAACACCTGGTTTAACATCTGTTAAAAGGCATGAAGGTGAGCACAAGTCATTAGAAAGTGAGTGTTTAAGGTGATTAATTATTTCTATCTTCGAGAGCGAGAGCCGTGGTATTATAGCCGTGAGGGTGGCCTGTGCACGGAGTGCACTGGCCACACTCGCTTCTGCGAAGCGAGGTTGGCTGACTGAATACGAGGTTGGTTGCAGAGCCTGGCGTTCTTAGCAGTGCAGATCCACGGAGCCAGCCGTTTTGCGGCTGCGTGGATCTGGCCGTTTTGCTCCGGCCGGCTGGCTCCGGCCGCACCTGTAGGGTTAGGGTTGTAAAACCTAACAATATAAGATAAAGTTAACGAATCCTCTTAAAGGGACATACTTATAGGCAAGCTACTAATACTTGTTAAATGCCTACTTTACGTAACAGTCTTAGCGTATAAGTTAAATTCCAGTACCTTAAGCTTAAAGGCATCTTAATCATCCAGTTCAGACTCAGGGGGTAGTAAGAAGTATTAGAGGTTTTAAAAGAATGTTTTAATATCTAACGCACAGATCGAGAAGCTGTTATCCTTATAGTGATCTCTAATTAACTCAGTAACGGCCCTTATCTTTAACAAAGTTCTGTCAACCTCCTCCTAATTAAGTTATAATTCTAATTATTAGTAAGTTAGTAATAAGACTAAGATACCTAAGAAGACAGATAAGTTATCTAATCTTTTATCTAAGGACGAAAAATAACGATCCTTCTTAACTGTAACTATTACTGTTAATAAAGTAAGCTTAAACACCGATATGTTAAAGTCCACTTTATACTCTTACACTTTATACTTTTAACTAAAGCCTTAGTTTTACGTTCTTATATTAGGGGTGGAGTGTAATGATTAAATAAAATATAAAGGGAACTTAGACTCTAGCCTTATTTCTAAAGCCAGGTTTCGTTTCTTAAACAGCCTTGTCCAGATAGTACTAAGCTTTTTCGATAAATTAATTGTGTTTTTACTATAAATATCAGTTATTAAACTATTTAAGCAAAAATCCAGGAGGCTAGCACTTGTATTTAAAGATACTGAACGATAGATAAAATAGCTATGTGTTAGCCTTACAGGGTTTAAAGGAGTTCCTTTATAGTAAACTCCTTTTAAAGATACTTTTGTTTTACTTTATGTTTAATTAACCCCCTTTAGCCCATCTTATTTAAGAAGGATAAGACCTGCTATTATAGTAAAGTTATTACTAATTTGTAGTTAAAAAGGGTGTAAAAGAATATTTAAGTAAGACTTAAGTCTCTAAAGAAGTAGGAGGTTTCCAGCTCCAGGTTATTATTAAAAATAGTCTTAATATACTATATAAAAGCACTAATGGCGATAATTTCTGTATATAATGCTGCGATAGCTTAGCAGCTGTTACGGTATTTCTCGAAGAGTGTCTAAAGTTAGTAGACAGTCACTAAACATACCTGCCTAAAAGAGAACACTGCAGTAGCATAACTAACAGCTTCTATCTACTTATATAAGATAAATATATAGTAATATAAAAGGTAAAGTACTAAGATATAAGGAAGTAAATAAGTAGTTAGTAATAAGTTATCGATATCTTACTCTAGCTAGGTAATTAAAAATAAAATGACTTTAATTAAGGACGTTCTTATCCCCCCCCCCCCCTAGTTTCTCTACCTAACGCCAAGCCGCTATTCCCATTTTAAACCATTTCTAACAGAGACAGCTAAGTCCTAAATAGCTAAGTGATAGGCGTTTCACTGTACAGCATCGTTAAGCACTTACCACTAACCTATCGTCTTATTATGCTTATTAATTAAGCAGTATAAAGATAAAAAGCTTAAGGTTGTAAATGATATTACCTTATAATCTAAGCATTATAATAAGGTAAGATATAGATACCGTTAAGGTAAATATTAAGGCTAAATAGTACGAAATATAAGCTAGTAATCTAAAAGGTAAGGGGGTGCTAGGTAAAAGTATAAATCGTATAGTAGCTCTAGTCTAAGTATATAAAACCTAGTCTTCTAAATAACTTTACTTACTTTTAAATTCCTTTTACCTTTATTTAATTAATACTTAAATATAAGAGTGTACCTTAGTTATAAATCTTAATCTAGATTAATTAACAATAATAATTGCAGTAGGACCGGCAGACACTTAGTGGGCTGTAAAGTAGTATCTAATAAAAATTAAAGTTAATTATAAACTAATTCTAAACTTAATAATTCCTTAAGACCTTATCTAAGCTATTAAGTCCAGATGTTAAATATAAGTTACTATAAAGGTATTATTCTATAAAGTATTAAAAGGTATTTAATTATAAAAGCTAATAATTATACTAGTCTTATAGAACAGTTATATTAAAAGTTAACACATTTCCTTCTTAAGCTTATTTAAAACACTAATAACACCGCTTACTATTAAGGGGTTAAATGAACTTTACACTTTAGCTACATTAAAGGGTATCTCTGTATTAACTGTAATAAAGTTAACTTCTTACCTAATAATGTTAATATTATTTACAGTTTTAGTTAGAGCTTAAAAGCTAAAGTTAAAGTCTTAATACAGTTTATAAGAGAAAAAGGAATTAAGTTTAAGTCTATATTCTAAGTTACTAACTAGGTCTAGGTTACGTTAAGGTAATATAAGTTCCAGTTTAATAAAAAGTCCTAATTAAGTATAATTACACTTATTATTAAGTATTTCCTAACAGTTAAAAGAAATAACTAAACCTCCTTTTACTTTAAATTAGTGCTTAAGTGTAAGGGTAAGGTGTTAAAAGAGTTATAAGGGTTAGATAATATAAAACCAGAGCTTTTATTATTTCTGTATCGTCTCTGTAAAATAGTTATTACTATCTAAGCTTAGCCTAGTAGAGAGTTTAAGATAACGACTTAGTAACTATAAAAGATAATCTTTAAACGTAAGTAAGTGAAGTATCTTATTATAAACAGTAATAAGCGTACCGCTTATTTATTTATATAATATAAGATAAGTAACCTCTTATATAAGAAGAAGTGTAAAGGTATTAATAAATTAATACTTTTTCTTACCTTTCCTTTAAGTGCTAATAACAAGCTGTATTTAAAGATATAAGTGGTCTATATCTATCTCCCTATCTATAATTATAATTTCTAAGTAAGTATTATTAAACCCTTACCTTAAACCTTCCTTACCGTGTTATTACAATATTTAAATATTTTAAAGTATAGTTATTTACTAACTAATGCCTTAGTTTTTTATTTAAGCTAATTTTTTACTTATTGCTAATTATAAGGATATTAATAATTTATCTAAGTAGAACCAGGCTTTACAAGATATATATATTAAGGCTCTTAATAAGTATATTACTTAATTTAACAGTAATATAATACGCTTTATATAACCCCAATACCTTCTTACTATACCTAGCCCTTATAACTTCTTCTCCTCCCTAAAGAGAGTTATACTTTTACACTTATCACATTAAGCCACTTTAAAGGATCCTAATAATAACCTTTAATAGCTACTTAACCTTATCTATATACTAATAATATATTAAGACAATATAAAGTTACCCCTAACGTTTAAAAGTGTCTTATCATAAGTGTACTTATCTATTAAGTATAGCGACCTTAATTATAAGTACTTATAGTAGTTTAGGGTAAAACAGATAGACTACGCCCTATTCTTAAACTACTTTAAATATATAATCGCTAAATCCTATGACTTTAGAGTATATCTAGTAAAGTGGCACTTACACTTTACTAAAGTGTTAGCTAAAGTATAAGAAGATAGTTTCTCTTATAGTAACTATTTTAAGTTATTTTACTTAAATATTTACAACTTTAAAGATTCTAATAATAAGGTTAATAACGATAAGGTTTTATTAAATAATAACTTTAACATTATCTTTTTTCCTAACAGGGCTGTGCCTATAAGACCTTGTTGGGTTTTTACAACTCTAACCCGGCCAGTATGGTTGGAACAGTGTGGCTGGATCCACGCAGCCGCTCCGCGGCTGCATCCGTGGATCTGCACAGCCAAGAACGCCAGACTCCACTGCTAACCTCGTATTCAGTCAGCCAACCTCGCTTCGCAGAAGCGAGTGTGGCCAATGCACTCCGTGCACTGGCCACCCTCACGGCTATAATAACACGGCTTCCACTCTCGAAGATAGAAATAATTAATCACCTTCAACACACACTGCTTTCCAATGCCTTGACCCCTTTTGCTTTTCAACAGACCTGCTAGCCCAGCCCAGTTCTTATATTTAAGGGAGAGGGTTTAAAGTCTGCGGGTTATCCCGTTACGTAACAGGTAGTGGGTTACGGGAAATATATTAAATCTCTTCTTACTAATGTTTATTAATATATTTAAATTACCCAATAGTATAAGTTTCTCCGTTATTAACTTTAATACAGGTTAGGATAACTGTAGGGAAAGCCTTTATCGTTTATTTAAAGTTAAAACCTTTAACCTAATATATATTGTATAACTTATTATTAAGATACACACCTCCTTGGAATTAAACCCTAATGTAGTCTTACAGCTTAACCTTATCTCTCAGACTAAGTTTCTGTTCGTAATTCGCTAGTAGAACAGTAATAGCAAAGCCTTCCTTTAAATAACCACTAAGCTGGACATATGGGAAAAAGGTTAAGACTTATACATTAATGATAAGGATAAGCCCCTGTCTGTTACTTATTTCTTCGCTAATAAAAGGGCGTATTTCCTATTTATTTATCTTAATTATATGTTAGTTTATAATAAAGAAGACGTGAATAGTAATCGTTAGCTCCTATGGCTTAAGTTACAGCTTTATCTCTTTAAAATTCCCCAGCTTATAAAGACCATCAGATAGGTTAATAGTTATAACTACGTCTTTAAGATAAGCCTGGAGTTTAACTTTATCCTCACTTTATTTAAACCTTACAAAGCCCTTAAGCTCCTTTATAAGCATTAGGGCATCTACTGGTTCTAGATCCTTCACATTGAGGCTAAAGCACCAGATTATACTAACAGTTTAGAGGACTTAGACGGTAAAGAGTCCATAGACCCAGCTGTTAACACTTCTTACAGCTAACTACTTAAAAAGATCTAGACCATTAAGGTTAAATACACAGACAGTAACTAAGCCCCTTTATAAGCTACTGTTCTCCCTTTAAGCGATTTTCCTAAAGAGGTGGATAGATACGTACCCTTTATTAAGCTTAAGGATCTTAACTACAGACGATAAAAGGTCCTTAGACACTTTAGTGTTAATGTTAGTAAAGATATTAACTTTTATTATAAATACCTTAATAACTTTAATTAAATAGAGGGATCTTTTTAAAAAGTAACCTTCCTTTATAAGCAGCTTTAAACTAAAAGCTCTAACTATAATAAAGCCCTTTTAGAGTAAGTGTTATCTTTAAATCTAGAATCTTATACCTTTTTCTTTTCAGTTAATTACATAAAGTAACTAGGTTATATATTAATATATACATATTAGGAATTTTCATAAGGGTAGCGATAATGTAAAATAAATAAAGTTAATTTACATTCCCTTATCTAAAGACGTTAAGAATAACTTTAATAATAACTTTTAAGCATCCCTTAAGCAATGTCTTTAAAAGAGGCTAAAGTTTATAAAAGTCTACTTTTATCTTTTTAATATCTATCCCTTTTATTATTAGTTATTTGTTAAGATATTTAAAATTAATAACACTAATATAGTCTATTTCCTTAAAAAGGTAATAAGTTTCTTAATAAGGGATAATATTAAATTTCTATCTATAATTCTTATTTTTATTAAGAAGTGTTTAAAGAAGGATAAAACGTATATGTACTATTTATAAGCTGTGGCTTAAAGCAAAATTTTACTAATAATAGATATAGTAACTGTTAGCAGTTTTAGAGACATATTTAAACGTTTACTAACGCTTAGATTTAAGTTCTTTATTATTAATACTAGCCCTTTACGTAATAGTTTTATTAACTTAATCCCTCTCCTAGCCTTCGGAATCGATAAGTCGTCTAAGGTAAAACAGCTTATTAACTAATTAGGTATAAATACTAAACGCCTTACTAGAGTTATTTAAAGCATTTTTAAAATATTAAGAGTAGTTAAATATAACTACAGCTTAACAGACTAGTTCCAGTTATAATATAAGTTTATCACATAATAAGTTTTAACATTATAAGCAGACGTATTTTAATGTAACTTATAATATAAAGCCTTACTAATAAGTATTACATTATACTTACAGGTTTATAATACTATTTATAATTAATCTAAGTAAGTGAAAGTGTATTATAACGTTTTTATGAAACATTTAAGTTTTTACTATAGAGTATATTATATAACAATATAAAGTAAAGGTTAAAGGGGAATGGGTTAAAGGTTAAGAACAACTAGGTAAAGTGGTTTTAACCCCTTTTAACAGTACCTTAAGTATATATTTTAAGTGTAGTTATTTACTGCCGTTTAACTTTTATAAGCTAATAGAGGAATTAGCATTACTGACTAACATTTATAAGCGGGAGAGTAGCAAGTTTCTCCTTTAAGTTGTCCTGTTAAAGTAAGACCTTAACGTTATTATTAAGGTATTTGATTATAAGGGCGTTCCGTTAAAGTTTAATAATAATAATAATATAGACAGCAGTAGCTAGCTTAATAATTAAAGGCCTTAAGATAGCGCACTTAGTAATAAACGCTTATTAAAGGATAAAGTTAAGCTATTCCCTATCTTTATATTACAGAGTTTATATAATATGTTTAGTAATAACTTCACTTATAACTTTAAATATAAGGATAGTATTAGTGGTATAGGTTTTACTAACTGTAATAAGACTAATATTAGTATAAATCTATAAGTAGGAGGAGGAGGCTTTACTATTTTTAACTAATTAAAAATTAGCTGTTACTGTTATTATAATATACATTTACTAGAGCTTAATTATAACAAAGAGCTTAAATCCTAAAAACAGCTTCTAATAAGTATTATTTAAATCTTACATCTCTTCTTTATACAGATAAAATAGTAGAGATATTTATATTCTCATAACCTAGTTCTTTAAAGAGCTCCTTAAAATCCTTAACGATAAGTACAATGCTAAGACCTAATAGATAAGCCCTTTACGTAATAACTATAATTATAATACGTATAAAGAAGCTAACGTTAACATATATACCTTTACTATCTAAAATGTAGAATATTATAGTAAGTTGACCGCCACTGTTAGTAGCAGCTATAAAGAAGCCCTAAAGTGGAAAAATCGTCCCCTAATATAATATATTAAGGTTAAGATAGTTAAGTTACTAATAGATCTGTTTATACTCTCAGATTTACACTTTAAAAAGGTAAGGTACTGTAACATCACTTATTAAAAGGGAAAGAGAAGACATATTCTAATAGAGATAATAATACTAATACTTATATAAGATGTGAAGAAGGAGAATCTTTAGTTTAAGGCCTTTCTAGATCTGTGGGAGATATATTAGGATATACAGTTACAATTAAAGCTTATAACGAACTTTATTACAACTATTCTTATAATAAGATAATATAACCTAATATACCTCTTAGATAGCTATTTCCTTTAATACAATTTAAAGTTTACTAATGCCAGCCTTAGCCCCAGCCCTAACCTTATTATCCTAGCTTTAGAGTTATTAACTTAAAACTTAAAACCTTCTAATATAATATTAACGTCTCTCTGTTTCTTTTTACCTGTATATAGCCCTTTACCATCCCGTGAAACTTTAACTTAGATAACTGCTTATAACTTATCTAGCGTCACGCTCCCTTGCTTAAAAGGCATCCACATAATTGCTAAAAAGGTAATTTCTAACTAATTAAGGATTACTAATAACGTGCTAGGGAGCGAAGGAACGTAGCGATTAGAAAGTATATGTTGGAAACACTATATATTGGAATCTGTGGAATTAATAGAGTTATAACTACTTAATTAAATTACTTCTTTATATCAGCTCTTTAGTAAAGCTAGAGAGCCTTTATTATAATACTATATAGTGGTAACAGTAATAGTAAATTATAACCTTAACTAGCTAAACTAACTTAGTTAGTTTAGCTCTTATAAGCTCCTTTCAGCTCTAATAGCCACACCTCTAACTACACGTTCCAGCCTTTAGCTAGAACTCCTTTCGTTCTAACACCACTTTTAATTTTCCACTTAATAATTTCACTTATAAAAGACTAAAGTGTGTAATATTAACTATATATAATAAGAGCACGTAAGGTACAGAAAGTGCTAATATTAAGGTATAATATTAAGTTAACTAACTATATTTATACATTTTAAAAAAGTATAGCTATTTTTATATAAGGGTGAAGGGTAGGGAATAGTGTTACATTAAGCTAATATCTAAGATAAGAGATCAGTTATAACAGGGAAGGTATTTAGAAAGAGGCTAATTAGAAGACTTAAAAGTAAGAGGATAGAGTAAAGGCTTATAGTTACTATACTAATATTACTAAAGTTAATATTTAAAGAGCTAGAGATTTTAAAACTGTTACCCTGTACTTTTTATAAGCGGATAAATATCATTACTTCCTAGTTATAATAGCTATTCTAACCAGTTCTCTATTATAATTATAAGCCATTATAACCCCTTTTATAAATGTAATACCTAAAACCCTAATAACCCTTTTCTTCTATAGTATAATCCTATTAATATAATAATCCTCTTTATATCTTATAATTAGATTCTTCTTCTTAAATAGTAACACTACCCCCTTAATTATAACCTATACTGCTAGTACTTTAAATATATTATACAGCACTTTTAAAACCTATCTTAATCCTTACACTTTTTACTACTCTTCCCAACACACTTTATATCCAGCTTCCCTATACTAGGCATTAGCTTAAAAATAACTTTAGTAATAACCCTTAACAGCTATATAAAATACGTCCCGTTATTTATTAATACCCGATTTTAAGAATTATCCCTTACCGTAGCCAGCTTCTCCCTTACCTCCTTAACGCTTATAAACCGAAAGTTATCTATTAAGATCTAATATAGCAACTCTGTAATAAAGTTTATAACACCTTACTACAATATAGTTATCATATCCTGTAACACCTTATTAAAGGTAAGAACACCCTTATTATTTACATTTAAATTAACGTCACTAAGTAACGTAATATTAAATATATTACGCTGTAACAGATTAAAGGATATAAGTAACGGGAATACAAGTAGGTAAGGGAGCTTAACAGTGCCGTTAAGGCCAAGAAAGCCGTCGGTTTAACCATTAAAGAAGACGGTATATATATAGTTAGTAACGCTAAGGGTTTAGGAGGGGATAGTAAAAGGAGTAAAGGGGAAGGAAAGGGGAGGGTAGATAAGGGTGCTAGTAACGTCAAAGCCGTCCATATAACCAACTTTCAAATCTCCAAGTGTGTTAATGTTAGTGAGAGAGAAGTGGTTAGTAGTAAAGGTGTAAGGGGAGCTGGTGAAGGTATTATAGTAAGTAAGGTTAGGGGAAGTTACCCAAGTGACGCTGCTGCTGGTATTGACAAGGAGGTTAAAGGGGTAGTTGTCTATAAGGACTTTAGCGTTATAAAAGACTTGGTTTTTAACTTCGGTGATTGATGCTTCTTGGCGCCGGTGCAGGGGGGTGCGGTGTTCAATGGTGTGGCAGGGGCCGCGAGAGCCAGAAGCAGAAGAGCTAGTAGAGCGGACATGTAATGCATGTTGGCGGTTGTAGGGCTGAAGCGTTCAAGACCGGAAAGACTGGTTTGGGAAGATGCGTAGACGGGAAGAGAAGATGGTGTTGGATGTCTTAGTAATTAGTTCTGGTATTGCTTGGACGGACGGGAGTTATTTATCTTAATTTACATCTGGTCTTCGTCCCCGAATCTTCAACACCAAGCTGCGCATCGACAGCTAAGGTGGTGTGCTTCGACCTTCCAGAAGCGATCGAGAGAGCCCCTTATTAGCGCCGGTAGCCTGATAGCTGGGGTTGGATGTCACGAGAAGTTAGCAAATGGGTGGTTGAGCGCGACGGCCGCAAGGTAAACAGGACCACCTTCTTTGTTCGGGCAGTTTACCGTGTGTTAGAATGGGTAGGGGCAAAAGAACTAGGGATGTTTTTAGGGATCTTTATAAAGCTAGCTATAGATTTAGTGGTGTTTGCACTTCCGGGATCGTAAGCCTATTAAAGGTAACTAAGCTCACAAACCGGGATCTGCGTAGGACTAGTAACTTGTGATAAAGGTTACACATTACAGATTTACGGGTAGCGAAGGGGGTATATAGGTAAAGCGAAGGATAAGGAGTTAGTTAAGCAATGTATATAAATAAAGAGAAGAGCTTAGCAGCTATTAATTTCACTAGGATATTTACGCAACGATAAATAGAATACCTGTGTATTACTCTTACATAAACTTACGAAACTCACCATTAGTGCCCCTAAACAGATTACACCGAAGCTGTAAATAGTGTTTTCGTCAACACACTTCCTTATATTCCTAGCCCCCTTTTATCATATCTCTCCTTTAACAGCACTAGCTAACCCCTCCAGTAATGAAACTTCTTAATCCGTCGCGCATTCTCAGGTAACGCCTCACAGTAGAGCAGCTACGCGTTAACCTTTCTGCTAGTTTTCTTTTCCCAAGTAACGTATTTAATAAGCGAGCGTGCTAGATAAGCGAGCGTGCCACTTTCCAACACCCTACTACAACAATCCTCAATTACACAACCACAACACTAGGAAATAACAATAACTGAATCAGAAACAGATAAATCAGACAATTCTGCAGCCTCCTTACAAGTGCGCGCATTATAGCCAGGCTTACCACACACGCCACAACACTAAATCTTCGTGTAAGACCCCCCTGCACGACTACCACTTTGTTGTGTTTCCTAAGCTAACTGCTCCCCTACAGCCTTCTAATCTAGTAGATCTTATGCCTTTTGTACAGTAAGTGACCCTCCAAGCTGTACATGTGTTTTCTTAGCCCTCCGTCGCTTACTAAGCTTCTTATTAGCTTTTTGTAATGTAGAGACCTCTGTACGGAGAAGAGCCACCTTATGCATTACAGCCATTATGCCTTTAGCCAGTCGATCTACAGCCGTTAGCATTGAGGTTGGAGAGCTGCCTTAATGGTTGGAAATCCGAGTTTTAATAAGTCCTGACTGTAAGGTGGCTTCTTAGGGGTTATGTAGCGTTTGGGAGGCCCAAAGTAGTGTAGTGGCCAGGCCTGGGGCTGGGGGTGTTGGTGTTCGAATGCGCACATCTAACTTCGATATTACTCTGTCTGGGTCGTACGGCACAAGGCCGGCTCCGGCAAAGCCACTCTGGATTTTTTTTCCGTAATTGAAGTAAAAAACGCTTCTTTAAACGAACAGAGAAATTCCAGCTTGCTGATATATGTGATGCTTATCCACATTAACTGCTCAATTTAATGGCCGTACGCCTTCTTCAACGGCCCAAAACAACCAACATCCAAAGGCTGAAGTATATGTAAGGCGTATGCAGGCATACAGAGCGTAATGATGTATATATACCTAATAGTAAGCCTCGAATTCATCGGAGTGGTGGCTCTCGTGGCCGTCGAGGATTAGAAGCCGATATTTGCCCTTTGTACGAGATGATGTGTGTAAATTGAAATGCTGAATCTAATCTATACCTTTCTCATTCGTAATCCAGCTATTGTCGGTTATTACAATACGCCAGGTAGCCGGAAGGTTGCTTTCTTAATACCAGTTAGTAAGGTAGTATTATGCAGCTAAGATAATAAATGGTAGGATAGCCTAGCCTTAAGAATTCACCCTTTGGATAACTGTAGCCTACTCTCGATTGCTAGGCTGGGCCTGTTTAGCCCTACTACGGCCATCTGAGGTAGTAACTACCATAATGGGAGTGATAATACCTATCATAAAGCCAGTCTTGTTAAAATTGTATGTATCTTCATTAAGGATACTGTATTTGGCCTTCGTGTTATGCATAAGGGTAAACCACTCGCTAATAATCTTTGGATCTTCGCATTTAGCCCTCTGGTAGTCGTATTTACGCGATAAACGCGTTTGGAGCTCTAGCTAGCGTTTGATAAAGTTATAAGCCCAGTATTTGCCGATAGGGGGCGTGTTACATTCGCGTAACAGTCGGTTAGCTATATCTTCCACGTAATAAAGCCGAGGGTGGAATTCGCGTGAATATAGCTCAATTATATACTGAACAATCGTATTTTCTTCTAAATCCGTAAGCTTGCGTGAGTTAGCTGGAATATCGCGTCGTGCAGGCCAGCTGGCGCGTCGGTATCTAAGGGTCTCCCTATTAACTTCGTAGAGCTTTGCCACAGCTCGGATCTTAAGTTTAGAGTTTTTTTGAAGAGCCCTAAGGGTTAGGTTTATTTTAGCTTCGTAAGAAGGTGTTACCATTCTTGGTTGTGGAGAAATTTGATATTTTGTGTAAAGTTGGGTATCGCGTCAAAAAGTAGCACGCTCGCTTATCTAGCACGCTCGCTTATTAAATACGTTAGTACAAGTCGTCTTAAGCCACTTTCCCCTCTTTGCGCTAGAGCCCATAATCCCGCTAAACTCATTCCAAGGGAAGAGAAATAAGAGTGTTTTAAGGGTTTCCTTAGCTAGACCTGGAGGGAGGAGGTTGTTTATACTATTGTAAAAAAGATTAGCCCCTACTCTGAGACTGGGGATAAGGCAAAACAAACCTATCCAGCTAGCCCTTAAGAAACGAAATATAAAAAACAAGAACCGCTTTACCCTCTCTAACTAACTTTAAATAATCCACTAAATTATCCGTATACTTAACGATAATTCCCCTAGCGTTCTTAACAGACCAGGCGTTAAAACCCTTAGGAAAGGCTGTCTTATTACAGTTAAGTAAAGGCACGTTAGGACACTAAGCCTCTAGGAACTGCTTTAGGGATCTTTCTCCTTATTCCAGATCATTAGAGCCGATATTTACCATTATCAGAGCTTGCGCAGCTTGATCAATCGAGTCTTAAAAGACATGTCTCGCGTAACCCTTATCTTTATACTCTGCTTTCAGTCTGGCAAATATCTCAGCTAGGGTCGTCTTGTTCTTAATTTGTTAAAGGACGCTGTGGAAATCGTGGAAGTTTTAGAAGATACTAAGTCCCTGCTTTAAGCAGTAGTAAGCCCACTCTTATTAATAGTAGTCCATGTAGGCCTACGTATTGGCTGTGTGCTTATCTCCTGATCGGGAACCCTATAGCAATTAGGTCACTTCCACTGGGGAAATGTCGCTTAAAATGTTATCTATAGTTTTAGAATCTTTAAGTAGCCTTAGCGCATATAGGTATAGTGGTTAAGTAAAAAAATAATATTACCAGTAAAGTTAGTCAGGCAATATATATAGGAAATCCCCAGGGCGCTTTGCTAACGCAACCGTAACTTGTCAGTGAATCCTTTAATGTAAAGCGATTATCATAAAATACAATATCGGGGCACGGTGTAACAGCGCGACCATTATATGGTCCTACAAACACTCCGCCCCCTTAGACTTTCATTTAACAACCTATTTATCCCTAGAAGCTTACCTACCAAAAAACATACACAGTGGACTGGGAGCTTAGCATAACTCATACTAAGATCTGTATTTTATTCTTACTAAGGCTGTGGTTTTGTATTAACATTAGCAACCGGTTTATCCACTTATTACCTTACCACTTTGTTTTCTTCCTGCTTATTATTGCCAGAACTTATCCGTACCGGAACTTGTTGGGTTTTTACAACCCTAACCCGGCCAGTGTGGTTAGAACAGTGTGGCTGGATCCACGCAGCCGCTCCGCGGCTGCATCCGTGGATCTGCACAGCCAAGAAC
>Ga0247760_1001411_pt1 | contig 22361 bp, 28 predicted proteins | sample UWRJL171409R4_FD_179936 | JGI IMG/M metagenome (GOLD analysis project Ga0247760, IMG submission 179936) | Plant litter microbial communities from Arlington Agricultural Research Station in Wisconsin, United States - UWRJ-L171-409R-4 | ecosystem: Environmental > Terrestrial > Plant litter >... | reverse complement strand
ATCAGACACCACCGAGAGCACCTAGGTGACGACCTCCCGTACCAAGTCGTGTGTTGGTTTTGCGACAACTTCGTTGCCGAATGTACCAGCGGCCGCCGCGCCAATTTTGAGAGGCGTATGCGCCATATTGGCGAGCATATTCGAAGGGACGATCAGACCCTTGAGGGCATGCGGCCCGACTTCTTCATGGTCAGGCATTTGCATGACATCGGTCTACTCTCTGATGAGATATATAACAGCGCGATGCAATACACCGAGCTGCCGCCTTCTTACCAACTGCCTGAAGACGACCCGGTGTACGATTCAAGATCGTCAAGATACGGCACCAGGTCGCAGCCTCATGTCCACAATCAGGCGAGGGAGGACCGTGAGCGCAACCACCGCAGGAGGAGGAGGTGATGTGAGTACCTGGAATATGACGACTCCCCAACGAGTGACGCGTCGTCTCATACAGCTTGCGGACATTTCCCCACCAAAAACTCGGCGTCTGACCGGGCCGAGGAGCCTTAGGCATCACTGTGCGGTCCCGAAACCCCTCTCAAGTGGGTGCGAGGGATCATCTTCCTTTCTTGCCTGGATAGTATTCCTGGCGGTCACTCACCGTCCAAAATGTATTTCGTCTTTTTGTCGGGTCGGTGACAAGTTCGGAATGGGAAAAGGGCAAAGGGGTTTGGGGGGCTGGGAGGGGAGATGAGCTGGCATGCAGAGGACCGACCTACTCCTGCACTGCTTTCTTGGGGAGAATCGAGCCGATGATGCTGCCTCGCGGATAGGTGTTGTGGTTACTCCGGTTCCAGGACCTGGTGGATGCAATGCAGGTGAAAGCTATGCAAGGCTAGGCCTCGGAGCCGCAGCATGAGGGGTAGTCCCGAATCCCCCAATGAACGGGCGCGCTCTTTTTTTCTTTGAAATGGTATCTCATATTCTTCTTCTGTGTCATCTCTGTTGTTGGACAGTTGTTGGAGATACCCCCGGTGAGGCGCTTCGGTGATGGGTGGAACCAGAGAGGTTCCCCTCTATGATTGATCCGGCCGATATCTCATCTCATACTAGGCTTTATTATGGTCGTTTGTTGGTGGGTCCATTAGCCACTTGGATTTTCATTTCCTCGTGTGGTTAGAGATGGGGTATGAGCACCTCGGTGTCGTTGGGAAGTGTTGTGCTTTGGCGGATGGAAATTTCTGGCGGTGTGAGCTCAATAGGACATTTGACGGAGAAGAGAGAAGCAAAACACGACCAGGTGGAAATCCACCCGTATTTCTGTTTGATGACCCTTAGGTTAATGGGCCAGTCCCTCTGGAATAAGGCATTTTCGCAGCTAGGTCCGTTTTAAAAAGAAGCTAGGCAGATTTTAGCAAATGGGATATTTTTGGTCCAGTACATTCAAGACTGGGCGTGTTTCTCATTGGAGATTACGGCATGAAACGGCGGGAAGGAACCAGCTGGAGCTCACCGCTCGAGAGGCGACTATGAAGTTTGGGGGAAGGTATGTGTGACTGCTAGCTAAGTGGCTCGCTCCGAGATATCCACATTTTTTAGCCTTGTTTGCAGCGTGGCAAAGTCACCCATCACTCTGCAGGGCGCGAGCCTTGGTAATGAGCCTCGCCGCTCCTTCCGATGGGAGGATGACACCTTCATTCATATGAAAACATGTGCATTTCTTTCGCGAAATGAACTTACGTGCTTCCCTCGAAGTAGGCGGACGGGAACACGCGTCGAGCCATAATTTTCTTTTAGCCCTGCCTGTCCATCCTCCTTGATGGCAGAATCAGAACCGCTACAGCGGCAAGGCACGCACTAGCACTCCTCACACTGAAGTTGTCAACAACGATACGAGTCACATGTAGTAAATAACATCTTGGCGGTAAATGTAAGATTCTGGTAACGCGGCGTAGCTCGGCAATAACTGGATGGAAAGTCGAAGGGTAAGGTACCTAGGTACACAACTTTCAGGAGCACAACAGCACGCCCTTCAGTTTTTTTTTATCAACACCATACAGTCACTGCCATCTGTTATCCAATGATGTGGTGTATTTTAACCTAAACTCACCACATCCATTGTCGCCCACCTAAGATTTCAATTCCCTCTCATAGGTCACTCGCAACTGTCCTCTACATTTCACACCCCTAATAGCAGTCTCTACCACCATTACCCTCGCCCGTGGATACATTCACTCACCTGCCAAGTGTGGCAGTGCAGTGCAGTCCTCCTTTCCTGAAGGTATTGACGCTCGATGACATGCAAACCGGGAAAATGTGCTCACGTTGTTTTCCTAAGTTTGGTGTGCCCGTGCTACCTTCCTTCCGGATTGTAAATCTCTAAGCGTACCTACCTACGCAACGCAAAAGTTCCATCATGTGGGGTGCGTCAACCTGATAGGGTGACGGGCGGACGGGAGAATGTTTGTCGTGATATAATTGAATTTCCGTCTTGTACGCGGCAAAAAAAAAGGCAGCGTCGAGAGTAAGGACTCAAACCCATGCACACGCCAGAAGAAGTCGGTGATGAGGCGCCATGGATGCTTTTCTTCACATGTGGTCGGTCTTCCGCGCAGGGGATCATTGGTGAAGTGGTACCACATGCTGGTTGTGTGTGATCTCGTGAGCCAATTACCGACAGGAAGACCGTAACTCTTTGTCCCCCCCCAGTGTTGTCAAACTTGAGTCGTGCCCAGATTGGATATCCCACTTCGTTTTCATTATTTCTAACGTATTAAACCAAACGCTTGCCACCTGCAACGCCTGGCTACCCGGAAATGTCACCTCTCAGTCGCATGAGACTGAGCCCTCCTTCAGTATTCCTACTCAGTGAACCACCGAGCTGTAGCTACGGATATCCCCTATCGTAACACTGGCCAATAACTGCATCACACTCCTAATGGAACTCAGCATCTACCCTGCCGTAGCGCACACCGTCTACCTTGAGTTCGAAACCTAACCCGGCACTGTCAACGATCATTTCGAGAGCGAAATCTAGGTTGTCAAACTCAACCCCTCTCGTCGTTGTCAAGCGAGTAAACAGGCTCCGAGGTACAGCACTTAGGTCCGTCGTCAGTGTGCAGACGTGGACAAGGTCTCGCGTGTACGCCTTGGGCGGCTCATCCGCTTCGCAGGCGATAAGGTCATCGGTAACTATGAGAGATTGGCCCGGGCGGAAATTCCTTGTATAGTGGAATGCGATGGGGCTCAGTGGGGATATCGCCTCACCCTGTGTTTCGTCAGCGTACTACGCGGCGAGAGAGTGAGAGGTCGATAACTCACTTTGGCAATATGCCATTGCATACGATCTGAGACCATCCAGCGCTCCCAAAGTGGTGACCAGTATCGCTCGCTAACAGAATGTTTTTCTTCATCGTAGACAGTCGCATACGATGTCCCGTAGTGCATGCGTGCTTTGCGGGAAATAACCATGTTGCCCTCAAGCCCCCGTAAAACAGCGCCACGGACGACGGCCGTCCATGCGTATACAGGTTGCATAACTTCAACCGACCCCTGCTCTTCGTGAGCAACGGCACTAGAATGCGTCGGTCTCTCACTATAAGGCGGTGGCGCAGCGCTGGCAAAGTGGTTCTTCAGCTTCCGGTAGAGGTAATCGCTCTGTCCGAAGCCGCCTACTAAGATGATGCCGGATACGATGCCCCCTTTGGCCCGGAGACTGTCGACCTGACCCTGGACGAGATCACACACCTCCTTGACAACTGGTTCGAAAATGTCCTTGATCTGGTCGGCCGTCATGACCAGGAAGCCCGAGTCAAGCCCGATTGATTCGTCGTCAGGAAGGCCGGGGAAACTGCCAGTCTCGCATCAGTCATACGCACTTCAGAAACTGTCAAAACTCTTGGGTCAACATACGGCACGTTCACCTCAGTATGCTCATCCTCGTTGAAATTACGCTTTACAAACTCCTCAAAGTAGCGCAGCCCCATTTGCCACGTCTTCCCCTTCTTTACCTTCATCTCATTAAATCGACTTGCCCCCAGTCGATTCTTCACATGTTCCTCAAATCTGTAATTGAGGAAAGCGCTTCCGCAGAGCCCGCCGGTGCCGACAGCTGACTCCTCGACTTGGAGGGGCTTGAGAGACACAATCTTGTATGCAATCAAATCGACCGTGCCGCCGCCGCCATCGCAAACAATAAAGTTGTCCCCGATCTTTAGGTGATTAGGTTGGATGGCTTTGAGGGTGTAGACTGCAGCAGCCTCGGGCTCGCTGATCATCTGAATCTGAGATTTTGCGCCCATGCCTGCCCTCTCGGCCGCTTGCAGGGTCGTGTTCTTGGCGGCATCGGACCAGACGGCCGGACAGGTTAAGACGAATTCGACCTTGGTGGACGCCATAAAGGACTCGCCGTAGCGGCGCGTCAGCGTGTCCATCGTGTGCTTGTAGATCTGGGTTAGATAGTCGCTGACGGCGTCGACAACAGTTTTGTTGAAGCGTTTGAGCTGCGCCGCTGTCTCCAAAGGGCTAACATAGAAGGGCAACTTCTGTGAGCGGTCGAGGAAGAGCTTGATGCAGCGCAGGCGCGACTCCTCGGGCTTAAACTGAAAGCCCCATTTTACCGTAGGTAGAGTGCCGCCGGTGGCTTTGACGGGCAAGTCGTACATGATCTCGGTCGGGACCTTGTCCGACGTGATGCCGTTTCCGCCCGGCCATGTCTTGATGATCTCAATGTCATCGGGGGTCGACGTGTACACGGCGGCGACACTGTTGCGAGGTTAGAGATTAAATCGGTCAAGTGACGGATACGCGCGATAACAGGAATAGGACGAGGGCGTGAAACTGACCCTGAAAATGTCGTGCCAAAATCAACACCGACGATGAGGCGGTCACTGACGGGAACGGGCTCCCTCGCAGGCTCTCTCACAGGCCCATTGATAGCCTCCGTCGATGAGGGGGACGTGACGCTGCTGTTTGTGAAGTAGTTCCTGCTGTCGCGGTTCCTCTGGCTCGGCGATGGCTGATGGATCGGCAGATTGATGCTCATGGTTACGGCGGTTATCACTCCTCTCCTCCTCCTTTACAAAAGTCGTCCTGTGTCCGGCTTGATGGTCCCCCGCACTTTCCCGCTCAGGCTCGTGCCATGCAGCAGAAAAGAGCTTCCTGGACAGGCAAGGTACCTAGCCGAGGTGGGACCAGGGCGTCGCGGGCTCAGCCTGAGTCTCGGGGAGGACTCGAAATGTTTTGTCTTCGAGAATAAGGGACACTTTTCGCTTGCGTGGTGATGGATCGCGTCAACGCCGAGGAGTTTAGGATCCGCCGTTCAGTCACCCAGTCGCCGGCCACAAGTCCGCCGGTGGGCAGTGCTCACGCTGTAACAGGTTGGCTGGTGGGGCTGAGAAGCGGGGGGTGGGAGCGATGTTAATAGCAAACCCATCCAATGGAGCGGGGAGGGGTTCAATTTTGTCCCGCCCTGTGAGGCTCTCCCCCAGGCATACTTCAGAACTCTCCTCTGGTTGCCTTGAGGCCATTTCATGAAAAAGAACACGCGAAGCGTGTGCATGACGTGTTGAGGCAAACATCGACCTGCAGGCCGCTACGCAAGCAACTCGGCTTGTGTGATTTAGCCAGGAACAAGACTTTTCTCTGGGGATTGGGACTTGGGCAAATGGTCGTGTTCAAAAAGCTGTTGCCTGTCACGGTGTTTGAACATACTGCTGCCAAGCTTCCTCGCAGCTGGCGCCGACTGCCACGCTCGGGGAGCCAGGGTGACGTATTGGGCCATGGGAGGTCGTCAGCAGGTAAAACCACCCAGATGGGGCAATCAGCTGTCCGAAGGTATGGTTCCGGCAGACAGTATTTCGTGCATCCCAGGCAGCTACAAAGGCAAGGGAGTTTGTAGCCAACTTGGAAATGATGATGCCTATCTGAAGTCGTTTGGACTGTACAGAGTATGCAAGCCACTAATTTCTCCGTGATACAGGCCAGCAAACTGACATCCACGGCACATGCGCAGTGTGGGAAGAATGAGACTCGTCGCCCGACCGTATTCAGACGAAACTCCATCACTTTGTGAGACACTATGTAGGCAAGAAAATGTATATGGATGTAAGATCAAACAGATCTCGTGCGACGATGGCTCTTGTGATCCTTCGAATCTCCCCTTCTCACGAAATGGCGAAGGAAAAAAGACCCTTCCGTTCCTCGACCCCAGCCAGACCAACCGACGACTTGTGTGACAAAGGAAATGCAACTTGTCCCTCTCCTGTGGAACAGACGTTCAAATGAGAACAAGAAATAACTCTTGCGGCCAACGATGACCCGGCCCGGCTACTGCTACATGACTGGCAACCTGTCAATCTATATGGGGGTATTTTCGGTGACAAAACACAAAGAAGAAAAAACATATTAGCCCGTCTCGTAGGAAGGTGAACAAAAGTAAAACCAGCCTTCTGAAAAGATCGGGATCTGGGGTATTGAGAGCAAAGAAGTTTTCGTGGAACTGACTGGAAAGCCATCATGCGAGAAACTTGTTGTCGAGAAACGGCGCCGGCTACCTGGACAGCAGCCGAAAACTGAAAATAGAATAGATAACGGGTCGAGAAAAGAATTCGGAAAAGGAAGGGAGTGATGGTGACCCAATTGTACGATACCGGCCCGCCACCCTAAATGAGAACGCCCAACGCCTGACCAGACAAGATTTTTGAATAAACATTGCAGAAAGCCGCCCAGTGTGCCTGACTTAAAAACGGTTTCCTGCCGCCCAGATGCTCGCTGATGCTGACGCAGCCCAATCACTCTCGTCGTAGGGAGGCGTGGGCCATTTGTATTCGGATGCCTTTTTGTTGAGGTCAAGTGGCTTGGGAGTCACAGCTTCCTGCCCATCGCCAAAGAGCACAGCATGACCGCTAGCGGACGGCGATGGAGTCGGGTACGGATTCGAGAGGCCGAGGTTGCTAGCTGACTGCCTAAGTGGCTTCGGGTCTCTCTCGAGTCGTGTCATGGCCCGACGTGTCGACGTGAGAACCTCGTCCAAAAGTTCGTCTTCTTCATCTGGAGCGTCGTATTGATGTACACCTTGTGTGGCCTGGGCCCTCCTAGTCCGACTGGATATTGGCCCAGATCCACGAGCCGCAAGCATGAGATTGTCCACAGACCTCGGCTGGTGATGAGGGAGGGAGTGATGGCGCTTTAAGGTGCTGCTTGGAGACACGTTGTGAGCTGGAGGAGCAGGCGGGATATCGAGTCTCTGTTGTTGTAAAGTCTTGTCGAGTGACTCATATGTGTCCTTGGCAATGGGAGCCGGGGGAACGTGGCTATCAATGACCATCGAGGAGCGTTGACTTCCGAAAGGGCCACAGCCAGCTTGGGCTTCAATGTCGTCGTACGTCGGTGAGATTGGGGTTTGGTGCCTTCCGGAGAACCTCCTGGCTCTCTTACGGAGGTGAGAGAAAAAGCCTTCTTTTTGTGTGCTTGGTGGAGAAGCAAGGCCAGAACCACCGTTCAAGGCGCGCTCGGCCTGCTGTCTGTGGATCTCAGCGTAGTGATTTGTGCTTGAATTGACAGATAATTGACGACCAATCTTCTTGGAGCTTTTCTCCTCGACAGGGAGACTCTTGTTCGAAGAGTTTCCGTAAGCGTCATTGTAAGGTGTCCTGGCCTGGGCAGTGACGGCGTCAGACAAGGGTGAGATGGGTCTGATAGTGGGCAGAATCGGCATCGGAGCAACATTGGATGGTCCATTGGTCCAGGTTGTCCTCTTTCCAGCTGTCGGCTTAGCTTTAATTGTGGCCACCTCCGGTAGCACCGCAACTGGGGGTCGGGGAGCCGGGGCCGGAGTAGGCGTCTCCTTTGGTGTGAATTGAGGCGCGGCGACAGCCTCGGTGCTATCCGAACGACCGATTAGGGATTTTCTGAACCACGAGGGTTTCGAGGAAGTTGGGGTAGAAGTGGTCGAATCCTTTCCACGACCGAGATCTGAGTGCTTCCTTCCAAGTATCCTCGATGCTGAGGATTTAGGCCTAAGAGGGTCGACAGCATCGGCAAAATATTCGTGGGCGAGCGCTTGCGTTGAGGTCGGTCGGTTCTTGGGGTCCCACATTAAACACCACGTCACGAATTGGCTGAGTGACGAAGGCCATTGCGGAGCCTGGAGGATGGTGTCCATCGAATGTGGCGCCATCTTGGGGAACGAGAATCCAAGTTTGCCAGCAAGACGAGTTCCTTCCCTCCAATCCCCACCGCCGACACGAGCTCCGGATTTGTTGTACCAGTTGCCCGGGCTGCCCATAATCTCACACACCCGCCAAACCTGGTCGACCTCATTTCCGCCCGGGAAAAGAGGCTTGAGGGTTGCCACCTCGACAGCCATGGCGCCAACAGCCCAGATGTCGACTGGTGATGAGTACTCTCCTGCCCTCAACAGGACCTCGGGAGCGCGATACCATCGTGTTGAGACATAGGTGGTGTATGGCAATTTAGAGTGCGTCTCACGCGCCAAGCCGAAATCAGCAATCTTGACAGTGTAAGAGGGGGGTGTAGATGGTGGAGTCATCAACGCCGAGTAGCGCCGAAATGAGTTCGTCGAGTCCATGTGCGAAGAGGTTGAGACAAGAATATTTTCCGGCTTGATGTCTCGATGAAAGAAGTTATGGGCGTGGATATGTTCGAGACCTTGCATGATCTGGAACAGGATGCTCTTGACACTGGCGTTATCCAGGCACTTGTGATCCCTCGCTTTCATCAACTGGTACAAATTTCCCTCCATGTACTCCATACAGATATGAAGCTTTTTGCTGAAGGGGTCGAGGAAAATGTCGAGCGCCGGGACGAGGTGTGCATGCGCTGGCAAAGTCCGGAGGAAGACCACTTCTCGCAACTCCAGGCAAGGTGTGAAGGACTCAAATGACTTCTTCATCGTCTTGATAGCGATCTGCAAAATGAGAGAGAAAAAAGTCAATACCCACCTCGCAAAATTGACGATAAAATCAAACTTACCACTGTGCCTCGGCGGACGGTGCTGGTTGCACCTGCGCTTCGCACTCTCGCCAGAACCACACTGCCAAAACTGCCATCGCCAATCTCCTTCAACACTTCAAACCTGTCCTCGAGAGCCATCGCATTGACGCCCGCTGTTGACCCCCGATGGGTCAGATCGTGCGCGACAGTCATGGCGTAGTATTCAATCGTGTCAGTTCACGGCCGCAGGCCCTAGAATCTGTCGGTCCCGAATGCTAGATGAGAAAGATCGAAGCTTGTTACACGTCAACCCGCATGCCCGAGCAGGTTTCGACGGGTTTAGCTTTGTGGAGAGGGCTCTCTGAAAGAGCTATACACTATTCTTGGAACATCCAGGGGATCAAAAAGCAAGGTGAATGTCGTGGTAGAGATTGCCAATTTGCTTCTCCTGTAGTCGGTCTCTGGTGGTCGCAGCTGCGCAGTACTATGCTTGGATTGGCGGCGGAGCAATCGAGGCAAGGCGGCAAAGCTACGCTGCGGAAGGAGGGCTGGCGATAATTAAGACAAGAAGGAGTGGACGAGATTACTCTCGAAGTTAAAGAGCGACGCGAAGAGATTGAGATGATGGATCGTGGTAGACAGGGCCTGAGGAGGAGTTGGTGAGGTCTGTCGTGGATGCCTTAAAGGGTTCGCAGGCGTGACAGCAGGCTAGCGTGGGTTGATGCAGCAGATGCGAGGACGACGAAGGCGACGACGAACGAGAGGTTTCGAAGAACAACCTGAGAAGTTGTGCGAACTTCTGCTCTGTTCGACTCGGCCGTTGCGAGCCTGGCTAAAGAGTGAAGAACGACAGCGCCGAGATCGTGGATGGTGGGTGAGGGGAGAGGGCGAAGCTCGGTTCGACAGCGACGAGGAATAACTGCGGAAGGCTTCCCGCTGGGCTGGATTACTGTAGCGAGCTCCCGCCTTGCCGTCTGTAAGGTCCTGGACTGCGACCGGGCCAACTGCCTCTGTCAAAGTCTTGTCGCAAAACTGTCAATATCACACTCGGCTGGAGTGATTGGACCAGAGTATCGGGAAAGGGGCCGATTGCTTCATGGGTTGCATAGACTGGAAGAAGAGAAAACAAAACGGCGGGCTTCTCTTTTTTTGTTCAATCATCGGATTGGAAAGGGGAAGGACCGCCCCTTGGCTGGTGAGATTCCATAGGTTGTTAGCATGAATCAATGGGGCCGGGGGCCCAGGCTTCTCGAAAACGATAGGGGACCCCAATCTCGCTAGTGATTCGGAGGAGCGGTGCTCTCGAGAGGGTGCAATTTGGGCCAAGAGCCGGGGTCTCCAGCAGGGGGTAAGAAAGAAATAGCCGTCGCACTCACCAGAAGAAAATTTCACAGACCTTCGGGTTGCCTGCGCTGGGATCAAAGTTGCGCTCCCGGCGGCTTACAAGACAAAATTATCGCCTCTTCAGGTGTTAGTAATCCGAGTGTGAACAACAAAATTACCAGAAACGAGGAGAGTGGGAGAGTGGGATGCAAAGTTTCCAGAAGACGGCGGCGTGGAGCTCAATGTTATTTCCAGAGCAGCCTATATTTTATTCGCTGCAGTCTGTTACGGTTGCCCGGCTCCGCTTTCCCAGGCTGGGTGTCTATGATGGAACTGGGGAGCTCCTCAATGGGTAGCGTCTTGGGGATGTCGGCTGTTGCCAAGCCGAGGGGCAGGGTACAACAGAGGAGTTTTGTTATCATCACGCAGGTACTCCGTATTCTGGTCAGCCTTCCGGGCGCCGCGATGCGACGATGATCCAATGAATCGGAAAAGCAAAGAAGGCTGCCGTCGCAACCCAAAATCGTTCCAGGGGATTGGGTAATTGGAAGAAGGGCAGTCAAACCGGCAACTAGTAATCTCCTCAGTGGCTGTTGAACCTGGCGACGGTAGTCATTCGACGGGGGCATCAGAGGTCGGTCCCACAGGTCCCGGTTTGTTAGCTCAAACGGGGAATCCGCCTCCAACTGGGAGGGCTAGCAAAGCATCCGACGAGGACAAAAAATACGGACTGCTCACAAGAGGGGCGGCCAACGACACAAAACAGAGCGGGGCAGACTCCTGTCTCAGGAGACATGACGGTAAGGCCCATCGCGTCCTGCAACGCGGAAGAGGCTGCAAAAGCCAAACAACGTGCATGAAAGACGTCCGGCTCGCTGATGGAACCTCTCTGGAAAGCAATAACAAACTGGTGCTAATTTACCAACCCAACTCCCATGTCCTCGAGGCTCTCCACAACGGGCACACTATGCAAAGGGTGGAAGTTTGGTTTGTTTCCGATCACACAACCCTACCCGAATCGCTGTCTAGGTTGCTTTCGTTGAAGTTTGGCTGTGGAAACGGCATCCCGGAGGTGGTTGTGTGGAACCGCACCGGCCTAACCATGAGGTCGCTCCAGTGTTTGCCAGTGCTGCATGTCCACCTCAGCTTGCAGGGTGGATGTCGCTCGATGTGCAGGTACATTTCCTCTTTCGTTGTCGCGTTCTCTCTGGCCTTGACTCTTTTAAGCTTCGCAGCAGCATGCTGCAGCCAGCATCATTGGGCCGTTACCGCCGAGGGTCGTGCCGTGACGGCTCCAGCTGACGCGCTGTGACCCGCTGCACCGGGCATTCTGGTCAGGGTGACTCGAGACGCCATCAAGTGACGCACGTCCCGACGCGAGAATGACGGGAAGCGGGGGAAGCCTGAAGATAGCGTCGAGGTACCCGGGACCTGGTGGTCTTGGCAGAGCAGCGGCCAAGTGGGAGTGGGATGGAGCGTGAATGAGCCATTGAGCAACCCCAGGTCTTCTCGACTTCGCGGTTGCCAGTATTCGGCACAAAGATCCGTCTCATTCTCCCATCCGACATGACTCGATCATGAATCTGCGCAATAGCCTGAAATCACTGCGGTGCTAGGCACGCTTTCTCTCTCGTTTTGGCTTTTTGGAAGATGTCGCTCGAGTCGCGACTGCCGCCCATCGTGTCATTTTCTTTCTTTCTTGAGGAGCAGGCAGGCTCGAAACGAGCCTCAATTCCAAGCCACAGAGGTCCAACCCCCGGAGGCTGGGAGGTGAAAAAACCTGGAATGCATCTCTTTTGACCCAGCAGACGAGCACCAGTGGCCGTCTGCCATGGCCGGGGAGCGCTTCCGAGGACTGGCTCGCTTCTGTGCATCGACAACCGTGAAAATTGACTCCGTCCTTACGTACCAAAAGGTCCAAAACAGAGGTTTTCAACAGAAAAACGCACGCCCCGCAGTGACGGCAGTCACGGCAAGCTCGGAGCTATGGGACGCCCGCGCTTGTTCCACCTTGATGAAGATGCATTTCCCTCAAGGTCAGAGACGCGGCGGGCGTCGATAAAACCCCTCGAGGGTCGAAGCGATCAATGGGTTCATGCGGGCGGGGTAGGGAGGTTGCCTTGACCTCTTTCTGGCCCGGGCAGGAAAGAACCAGCATTCAGACCAGAGATCGTCCAGAACACGTTGAACTTGGTAGGTAAGAGCAGAGAGGAAAACGCCGTGTGATGGACAGGACACAGCATGAGCATGGACCTCGTCCACATCAAATCAGGCTGTGATTGCCTGTGGACAGTGATGCTGCCGGTCTCCTTTTCGCTGCATTGCGCCGCGCCCCGTCTCACCCCAATGGGGCAAGCGGCTGTCTGAGAGGTTGTCTGGCGCCTGGCGCCTAGCTTCACCACAAGACGAGGCAAAGGTCTCTCCAAACCCAACGACCTCGCGGGACTTTGAGATACAGAGATACAACTATTATTTCCCCATCTCGTGTAGACGTTTGCTGTGCTTCTTTCTAGCCATCCAGGACTCCCGTCGGATAAAATCCCGTCATTCGGCCGCCTCGTCTCTAAATGATGATTTTTGCTGACACCCCGCCTACCTCGGACAGAATTATGTGTATGGATCCAGAGGCTACTGAGCAAATGAGAGAGGCAAAGGTCCTGATTTGAAAATAGACAAAGCATATCCCAACCGCGCTCGCGTCCGCCTCTCCGTTCCGTCTCCTGCCTCTCTGCTTTGCGACATGAGATCTGGCCTCGACAGCAGGTTTTAGTCCAACTTCCCTTGCTCTTGCCCAACTCTTGACCCCTTCCTAGGTATCCAAGTACTCTACACAAGGAATTCTCAACGTCGCCGACAACATACCGTCTCGATGTTACGTGTGGCATATCGCGCCATGGACCTCGGGAGCGAAGCGGCACGTCAGAGAATGATCCATGGGGCGTCCTAACCCATTCTTACCGTCCTTCGATCTTGTTGTATCTAATTGACCAATCTTGAATATGCAATACCCATGGCGAACCTCAAAATTCCCAGATACCTAGTGCGGGCGTCTTAACCCACTCACATGACACCAGATCCAGGAACTCGATATGTCAAATCTCCATCTTCTTCCCTTTCTAGTGCCGTTATAGCCACACACCGTTACCCGAACCCCATCTAGAGTGTCTCCAAGGTCCACTGCAACGGGCCCAGCCCTAGTGCCGTTCAGACTCGAGGATAACCAAGCTCACAGAAAAAAAGTCGTGGGGCCTTGTACCGTGGTTGTTGAGGTGATTATGATTGACCAAGAAGAGTGTAGCGGGTCTTGCAATTCGGATCACGCTAGGTATTCGTATAACATATTGATTAGGAGCTCCGCTTTAGAAGCCTTGGAGAAAGAAGAAATGAAAGCTGGCCCAGATATGAGTGAGTGTCTCCATGCCCGAAATCGCCGGAAGGTCCATATGCAACTCCACAAAACCTCTCATCAAATGCCCGGTGACTCCATAGGAATTCTCCACTCGATCCAAGGATATCCCGACTCTCAAATGTTCTCACCTAGCCCTGACTTGCCTAGAACAAAACCTGTGATGCTTCTAGCCTCTACCAACGCCGTGGTAACCATTCTGAGGCATGTATCACCCCTGGTAGCCCAAACACCGAAAGCGAACGCCTGATCCAAGAATGAACGCAGATTCGCACCTACACTTTCAAGGCAAATGAGATCCATGACACCGCCCGACCGTTTACGGCCTGACGCTTGCGCCGATGCCCCTGCCGTAATACCAAACGGTCTCCGTCCATCGGCCCAGCCTGACTCCCACGATCGCCTTTGCGTCCAGCTTCAATCGGCCGCCCAGGGCCTCTTTCAACCGGTCATATCCAACCGAGTCCAATGACCATTCCACGGGAAGTTTGGGAGTCAAGGTCTCCCCTGGAGGCGCTGCAAATGGCAGGTCATATTCAATACGCCCGATGGGCTCGGTGTGGTTGTAAATTGCTGTTGCGTTGACCCGGTCTATGTATAAGGTGTTGTGCTCCAACGGCGAAACAAGGAGAAATGTTGCCGTTGACGAGAAGACGTGAAAGGTAGCATCGCGAATGAAACGCGTTCTTTCATCCTCATCCTCCCCTGGCAAGCTCAGCCTCGGAGCAGATACTGTAATATTGAGCTTCGAGAGTGCCTCCCCAATCAGAGGTTTGGCAGGAAAACTGTCACGGTGGGTTTTGATCGTAATACTGGTGTTGTAACCGGAAATGTACTGCGAAAGAAGGTTTCGTCCTCGGGTGCGGCCATCTGCACCCCCCATCGAAGGGTTCCAGGTGGCTAATACAATCACGTTCGTATTCTCGCCATGCCTGATATCCAGATTTTTCGCCATGGCTTCGCCAACGACAGTTCCATTGCTAAGAACATGGACACTGATAAACGGAATATGTGCAGAGTAGGGTGAAGGGTTTGTGAGGTTTGCCATTGCCTTGATGGATACCGACCCAGGCGTTGTTCCAGTTACCTCGACATTTCCAACCTTTGGCGCAAATGAGCCCAGCAAATTTCCCGGGAGAGCTATGAGACAATACACCAATCAGTTCCAGGAATTCATATCGACAGAAATATCAAAGCTGTCGAGCCGTTGGGGAAGTCGACTGACAAGTTACCAAGGGGACAGACGTTTGAGTGGGATTTTCCCCTGCGCGGGAACTTCCTTGATGACAAGCTCACCCAATATCGTTTCAACGTTGACGTCCACAAGAGCTTTGATGTCGAGAAGAATATCCCGCCCCCCAAACAACAGCGCTTGGATAACTGCCGTCAAGACATCACCGTCTGTGACGTTGAGGGGTACATTCTCCATGCGGGACCAAATCTCCAGTGTCGCCTCTTTTTCCTTTCCAGCAGGTTTCTGGGTTGAGTTGGCCTTTTGCCACTTATTTCGAAGATCAAGCTGCCCCAGTTCCTTGCTCTGATAAAAGACCGTTGCGTTCGCTTTCACGCCCGTAACATTGAGGCTGAAGTTCAGCTCGGGAGGGACAGCCGCCTGGGCTACAATCGTCCCGGAGACCTTAGGATTTGAATCGGGATCATCGGGGTCGGCATCAGGATCGGGAAGCGTGAAGTGTACATCTGTTAGCGAAAAGCTGCGGATCAAATTATCAAGTGACCGCCCTGGGAAAGGCACTGGAACCGCAATGTTAGAAAGAATCTCCGTAAGCCATCCTGGTGCGTCCACAACTGGCGTTTTCTGCCCGCGCACATAAACAGTTGCAGCCTCGCCACCAATGTAGTCTTTGAAGAAGAGGTCTAGCGGCGACGATTCAGTTCCGGGGCATGTTCGGGTTAAAGACTCGGGAAGTTCTCTAACAATGCCGTGGGCCGTAACGACAACTTTCGAGCGCGGTCGTACAGACACAGGCCTGGTCACAGCAGAGGCGACGAGTATATGGGGATCGTACGGGCTGCATCCTGGTACAAGGATATCGAAGCCGAGCTTGGGAATTTCCAACGAAATGGGGTGCTCATTGAAAGCCGTGATCGACAACTCGGCCGCCATCACGCTTTCGGCACCTCCCGGTAGTGGTTCTTCCTGGAAATTCATCTCGGTGATGTTATACGCAGGGAGTTGGGGTAATTTGTTGGCTGCACATATTCATCAGCGAAACGGCTTATGACGAAGATGAAGATGATTCGGGATTGTTAGAACAGGGTCTTCTGCCCAAAATACAGGGATGCAAATGAACGGTAGAGAGATTGACCTTCAAATGTCAAGGACTCGGAAACAGTGTGAGTCCCCAGGGGAATTATGCCGGCCTTCAGTTCGACGTCAGCCTTTCCTTGGAGCCGAACTACATCTAGTCTGCCCTCGAGCCACTCATTCGCAATGGTGCGGATTCCCTCGACATTGCCTGGAACGAGATCGGCAACAAAGTCCACCGCGGTGTTGTGCCCATCCTGTACGCTGACAGTCAAAGGCGGGACACTGGCCGTACCGAGCAGGATATTGTCATACTCTGTGAGGTAGACACTGATCTTCGTCCTCTTCGTCCCTAGCCTCCCAACGAGCCAAGTTGTGACGCGACCCACCCTCCTAACATGCTCATTCTGCACACGCTGTCCATCTAGTCGAAAATTCGCCTGCACCCTCGCGCGGACGCCATCGGCGGTGATGGATTCGAGAGCCAAATTGGTGGGTTCTATTACCAGTGCTTGCTTCGCATAATCCTCGACAGCCGCAGGGACAAAGAAGGCGACAGTCATCACTGTGAGGGCGAAGGCAGCCAACGCAATCATTGCGATGATTGAGGGCCATCTGCTTGGTTTTGTATTGAGCGATTTGGTAGAGGCACCATCTACGTCTTGAGATGCCGTGGAGCCAGTGTCGACACGGCGAATCTCGTCTTGTGTCCCATCGTAGCGGGGTGTCGCAGTTGAGTTCGAAAGTAGCGGGGTAGACTCCAGGGATTCTGTATCTTCTACTGAAAGGGCGGCGTTCCGATTCGAGAGGAGAGGAGACCTCTCAGAGGCAGACATGATAAACTGCAGGCCGACACTTGGCGCGACGGGGCTGGCGGTGATGATGTCGCTCGCCGATCTGTCCTGCCTACGACATGGCAGGGGGCAGGGCACGAGCGGACAGTGGATTCGACGATAGCAAAGCAACTGACTGTCGTCAGTTCCTGGGTCAGAATTCGAAGAAACGAGCGGGCGGTCGGGCGAGACCCAAACTTATAACCGGATGGTATCGCGGTTGAGTATTCACGTTGCCAGTTGCAAGTTGGAAGATGCAAGTCCTGTCAGCTTCGCCTAGGTAGGTCACTTGAAACCTTACGCGGATCGAGCCGTGCAGAGGCATCCACGCACTGAGCGTGCTGTGATTGGCCAGAATTTGAAGGCGGGAAGTACAGGTACCGACGTCGGGTGGGTCCGAGAGGAACTGTAAACAGTCACTCCCCCATCCAACCAATGGTCAGCAGCTTCGATTTTTTCCTGCTCCATGACATGTTCACTTTCTGTGGTCAAGATAGTCGTACGAAGCCCTGTTCGTATTGATCCGAATTAGCGACTAAACCAGAGTGGCGGTTCTTTGTATAGATACAATTTGGTAGTTCTGAGGAAATTTAACAAGCCCTGTACTCCGTAAAATAAGTGTAGCACTACCAGTGCAACTTTGGAGTTGGACCCTCACCTAGCCAAGAACCAGGGCATGCAAGGTAACCTCGACAGCATCCGGCCATTGACTCACAAACATCGACCATCCCGGTCTTCAACCCATCTCAATTCTTGCATTGAACGTGTATCATTCGCTCAATTGGTAGGTCTGGGTGACTAGACAGCGTCTTTAACACTTGTCTGCTGCTCCTGGCGCCTGAGCTCACCTATTCAAACCTCACCGCCAACATGCGTCGAGCTGCTTTCCGCAACATCCACTCGGTCGCTGGCCAGCTCCAGTCCCGGCCGCCCCGCCATCTCACCTCAATTAGCGATCTCAGCCCCGCGGAGATAACCAAGCTAGTCCTCAATGCCTCATCCTACAAATCCGCGGTTAAATCCGGCCAAACACCAAAGTCGCTGTCCAATAGTTTGGCTGGGCAAACCGTTGCAATGATGTTCAGCAAGCGGAGCACCCGGACACGCGTATCAACCGAGGCCGCCGTAACGCTCATGGGGGGTCATCCCATGTTCCTGGGCAAGGACGACATCCAGCTTGGTGTAAAGGCCCCCTCGCCAAGGGTTTGAGCAGCTTTCTGACGGCTCTACAGGTTAACGAGTCTCTTCGTGACACCTCTACTATCATCTCGTCCATGACCTCCTGCATGGTAGCTAGAGTGGGAGCCCATTCAGAAATCACCGGTCTGGCCGAGTATTCCTCTGTGCCTGTCATCAACGCCTTGTCCTCAGACTTCCACCCGCTTCAAACCATCGCCGATTTACAGACAATTTATGAGGCCTTCCCTGGAACTACGCCGACCCCGGCCAGCCTTGGTCTAGAGGGACTCAAGGTTGCATGGGTTGGTGACAGCAACAACGTGCTCTTCGACCTGGCAACTGGCTGCGTCAAGATGGGCATAGACATTGCTGTCGCCGCTCCCGAAGGTTACGGCATCCCTGATGAGATGCGTAGCGTAATTGCCGGTGCAGGCAAAGATGTCCCTTCCCCGGGCAGGCTCGCCGAGACTACGATTCCCGAGGAGGCAGTCAAGGACGCCGACATTATCGTCACCGATACGTGGATCTCGATGGGCCAGGAGGCTGAGACGCAGAAGCGCCTCAAGGCGTTTGCAGGTTACCAAGTTACGAATGAGCTTGCCAACCGCGGTGGGGCCAAGCCCGGCTGGAAATTCATGCACTGCTTGCCTCGCCACCCTGATGAAGTTGATGATGATGTCTTCTATGGCCATAGGTCTCTCGTCTTCCCCGAGGGAGAGAACAGACTGTGGGCGGCTGTTTGTAAGTTAGGTTATCCCTTCTCACTTCTGCTGATATCACTGACGCTATGCAGCCGCGTTGGAAGCATTTGTTGTCAACAAGGGAAAGATCCTTTAATTAGACCGCAGTAAAAGTGATAGCCATGAATCCCAGGTTGTTGTCTTAGATAATAGACTTGGTAATTTGGATTCAGAACACCATGCCATTCTAACAGATGTCTGATCAATCAAGTGTCGTACAACATTGCCATTGCGGCTCAAGCCAATGAACAGGCCAAACCATCCATCCTTCTCTCTAGCCGGGCGGGAGCTGGCTGATGTCAACAACATCGTCAGCCTCTTTGACCTGACTTTCCTCCTCAGGATCGTGCAGAGGCGAGCGAGGAAGAGCCATGAGTCCAGTACGGGCCGACTCCAGGATGCCGAAGGGGGCTATCAGCTTCAAGAAGGAGTCTATCCTCGAGGGCTTCGCGGACCTTAACGGAGTTAGCTGGTAAACTGAGTTTCGGAGTCGATGTGCACCTACACTTCGACAATACAGCTGTTCGTGCTGATATCCAGCACCTTGCCTCCAAATTGGTGGGCGAAATACGTAATGCTTTTCAGATGCTCGTGCTTGTGACGCAGGGCTTCGCTTGCGACCAGTCGGCTTGGGTGAAAATCGTGGGCCGACTCATCGAGGGCCGCCTCGGTTGCTGCCTCCGCGTTCGCCTCAGCACGTTGGGAGACATCAGCGGAGATCTCGCGATGATGGGCCAACAGCTCCTCAAAATATTCAGGTCCGAGAATGTTGATCTTGGCTAGGAGCAGTTCCCTCTGAACCAGTGCCGAGCCAGTGTAGTCAAGGACAGCCCAGACGGGCACCAGATCCTCCACTTGCCTACGAGCTTGCTCAACGACACCGTCCTGTCCCGTGAGCACTATTGTCATGCGGGAAAGATCCTCAACCTCGGTGCTGCAGACGACGAGCGAGTCGATGTTGAAACCACGGGCGGCGAGGATACCTGAGACACGCGAGAGGACACCGGGTTCGTTCTGCACGAGGCAATTGAGGATATGTCGTTTTGGGGGGGCTGTAGACGGCGTCGGGGTCTCGTAAAGGATATTGGAGACGGCGGCTTGAGCGGACCACGAGGGAGGCGCATCAGCCGTGGGCAACGGAGCTTGGCGGCGTCGGATGGCCTTGTAGGCGATTGCCGAGGTCGAGCTAGACTTGTGGGAGTGGTGTCTGATAGCGAGGGAGGCGGCAAGCTGTCTGGCCAGAGGCGAGTCGCGGGCTCGTATCGACATCCCACGCCCCGAGGCGGAGACTAGAAGGCTGCGAGAGGCCATCTGACAGAGGGAAGTGGCAAGCCGGCCACAGGATCCTGCGGAGGATGGAGAATGAACGAAAACAGGGCCCAAAAACATGTAGTCTAGTACAGGATACTAGAATAATGGGTTCCCTGGCTGGTGATATCTCTACCGTGCTTGGCGTGAGTCACCTATGCACCACCACAGAGAGAAGAAAAGTTTGGGGCCGATTCGGCGATGATGGTGCTGTGAGCCTCCTCAAGCTGACCGCCGATTCCCGGACTGTGGAAGACATGGGTGCCAATTGACCAATCCTAGACACTTTTAGTCAGGGCTCCACTGTAGTGGAAGTCTAAATGAATGCAATGTCACAAATTCAATCGCCGAGGTTATCGCTCTATCAGGACGCAAGGCTTGCGCAGGTACCAGTACCCGGCGAAAGAGAGGCTTTTCAATTGGCTCGCTGTCGTGCTTCCCCACCTTTCTTGGCTGGTGAGCCACAGCTGAGCCTTGTGGTGAGACCTAGGTTGCCCAAAACTTTGGCGCATTCACTTCGTTCGATTGACAACCACGACAGCGTCGACTCTACGGACCATAAGTTTTTTGGACGCGCAGCTCAGAAGATCCAGCTGCATCAATTTCCAATTTTCAAACACCCCTGCCCAGTGCCAACCACCTGCCTCGAGGCATTCTACCGACAAGATGGACGACACGGAGCGACGCAGCGCAAAGAGGTCTCGCTTTGACCAGACCGAGCCTGAGCCTCGAAGGGCCTCTCGTTTTGACCGAAGATCTCGCTCACCCCCTGCGCGGAGAACCGAGAAGTTTGACTCGGGTCGCGACCGCAGTCCTCTATCCAAGAACCGCGACAGCACAACCCCTGACGTCAAGTCTCCTGTTGACCCTGCCGCCGCTGCTGGTATGCTACTTCCGCTGATGCTTGTTGTTTCGTCTCTCACCTGCCCGACAGCTGCCGCCGCCGCGCGGATCAATGCCCAGCTCCAAGCCCGCAAAGGGATCCAACATGTCGATGTCCCTCCGGTCAGATCAGCTTCCACTTCCAGTAAGGATGGGAACGTGGCTGCGAACATCAATGGCGAGATGTACATCTCAGATGGGGACTACATCAAGGACATTGAAGTGAATGACTTGCGAAACAGATACCTTCTGACAAAGGGGGCGACACAAAAAATGGTAAATGACTCCTTGTGTACACTGATCCTCCATCAGCACTCCGGCTACACCCCGGTGGTCTTCCTCAAGTACTTGTTGTCGTCGGGGACAGTCTTGCTTACTCTGAGCATAGCTCGTCCAGGCCCACCCTCGTTTGCATCTGCTGACCTCCGTTGCTTGATATAGATCAAAGATGAGACTGGCGCCGGTACGCCCCACCTTTCACCACCGCTATTTGTTTGGAGATTTTTTCATTGACTTGAGTCCCATCGAAGATGTAACTACTCGTGGAAGCTATTACCCCGACAAGAGCATGGCTACGCCCACAGTAAGTCTGCTATCTTGTGATGTCATTCGCGGGCTGCTGATACGTCTCATAGAACCCCCCGCTCTATCTTCATGTTACGAGCACCACCAAGGAGGGGCTGGATAAGGCAGTGGCCAAGATTGAAGAGCTCATGAAGCAGGAGCTACCCCAGCTCGTTGATGAGAGACGTTTTCGTCGCCGAGACCAGGAACAACAGCAGGTTGAACGAGATGAGTTCGGCAGGGTAAGTAAGGCTGGTTTTTGATGCGACTGCGAATCTCTAATGAACCCAAACAGCGTAAGTGGCCCGAGGAGCGAATTACCATAGGTCTCGAATCCGTGCCTGGTTTCAACCTACGAGCTCAGGTTGTGGGCCATGGTGGCGCCTATGTCAAGCACATCCAGCAGGAGACTACCTGCCGTGTGCAAATCAAGGGCCGAGGCTCCGGCTACGTCGAAAATTCGACGGGCGTAGAGAGCGAAGACGACATGTTCCTCCATGTTACGTGAGTCTGGCCACCCGTTCAAACATGGTCTTGATGCTAATGATGCCTAGCGGCCCCGACCCTAAGATGGTTGAGAAGGCCAAAGCACTCTGCCAAGATCTGCTGGCAAACGTCAGAGAGCAATATGAAGAGTTCAAAAGCCGACCGCCGCGTGGCTATGGGGGATCTGGCGGCTATGGTGACCGTCACAACCACGGCAACAACAACTCTTACCAAGGCTACAATAATAACAGCCATCACCATAACCAAGCAAATAGTTACAACTCGCCTATCACTCCGGCGGCTGGTTCCGGGTCACCTACCACAGCTTCGGGCGCCGCTGCATCTGCCAATGACTACGCTGCACAATATGCCCAATATTATGGCAGCGCTGACCCCTATGCCGCGTACGGGGGGTACCAAGCATATATTCAGTATTATCAGTCGTGGTATGCAGCCCAGCAAGCCCAACAGACTGGTGG
>Ga0247760_1001410_pt1 | contig 22363 bp, 19 predicted proteins | sample UWRJL171409R4_FD_179936 | JGI IMG/M metagenome (GOLD analysis project Ga0247760, IMG submission 179936) | Plant litter microbial communities from Arlington Agricultural Research Station in Wisconsin, United States - UWRJ-L171-409R-4 | ecosystem: Environmental > Terrestrial > Plant litter >... | reverse complement strand
TGTGCCTTCCATTCGGTCGAGTCGCCGAAGCCAATTGACCTAGGTTCCCGGTACCAAATTCTTGCGTACCTCAAGTTATTAGTTACCGACCAAACTACGGAGAAGTCCCGCGTCAAGCACTGCTCGCCCGCTCAGAGCCCAAACCTGCCTACCCTGGCTCTACCACTTCCGGCTCTCCGTAGTGCCCAGACTGCCCCCGCCCCCCCCGCCCCCCTCCAACAGTAACACACCTCCCAGCTCAACCCGCACGCCGAAGCCTTCAATCAGCTGGCTCGCCGTGCACAACTACGCCGTACCACGGCACCGACGACGTTTTAACCCACAACGTCGACCTCCGCTTCCTCCCGCCCTTACCCGCGAGAGCCGCCAGCAGAAAATTCCTCTGCCCTTTTTTCCCTCCCAGCCGGGCATACTCCAGACACACCACCTGCACTTCGATCCGCGTCCGTCGATTCGTCGAGCAGAATTCGTGACTGCCGTGGCCCGTCGTCCGCGGGACGCGAAAGGAAGAGAGCATCGGCTGCGTGCGTCTGTGGTGGATGCTGTCACACCTCGTGCAAACACCCGCCTCGACTGCCTCGTCGCCCTAGACCAACCCGGACGTTGCCCTTTCCCCCAGCACAAGCGCTCTTCCGGTCCTTTCGCCGTTCCGACTCGTCGTACCATCGCCCGTCTGCCCATTGAGCGTGTCCCGATCGCAGCGCACGCCCTTTATTAGTCCCGCCACGCGCGAGTGGCCCGACGGAGCTGGAACAAGGGCAGAGAACGGAGAGGCCTCGCACTGTGGGGTCCGTCCAGGGAAGACCTTGTCGTTTCCTGTCCTGCTAGAGACAACCTTGCACTAAATCAGAGGGTCTCCCCCGCGAGACCCCCGCCGCCGTCACGATTGCTTCCCAACTGCGCATCCAGTCCATCCTCTCTCCGCCCGACCCGTCGGATGCCGACGAGGCTTCAACGGCGTCGGCCACAACGTCCCACTCGACGCCGAAGCGAAAGTACCACGACGCTTTTTCGGGATCACGATCCACCGAAGCCTCGGCCGAGCCTCCGGAGCCGGCTGCGCCGCCGCCGCCACCTCCACTGCCGGACCGCCCTCTCAACGGCCGGCAACCACTACCCAGTAGCCCGCCACCTCGCACTCACTCTGGCGTCGGGGCCCGGGGATACGGCCCCTCTGCCGACGATGACAGCAGGCCTTCGGGCGGCGCCGCAATGATGGATAGCCCTGATAGCCCAGGGAATAGCGACAGCAAAAAGAACGCGAAGCGCCAACCCCTGCGGTCAAGCATTGCGTGCCAGCGGTGCCGCAAGTCCAAGATCAAGTGCAATAACACGGGCGGAGACTCTCCATGCGAGACGTGCATTAGAAATGGCAAGGAATGTACCTATCCGGAGGCAACTCCTCTTCCCGTGAAGCGGCCGGAGCCACCAAGCAGCGTCAAGTCAGACGCCGCCGCCGACAGGAAAAGGCTACGAAAGATTGATGACATCTCGAAAATAGATAGCGCCATCCCAGCCGCCGTCTTTGCCGAGGAGGTTCTGTCGGCGCCTTACCTCTCTGAAGGCATATGGTCTCAGATCTTTGAGATCTATAGGATGCATTTCGAAACCGAACTGCCCTTCCTACACCTGGCCACGCTCAAGGAAAAAGTTGGCTACCGGTTCAGATCAAAAAACCCCGAACCATCGCACGAAGTAAACCTCGTTCTCCTAGGCGTTTTAACCCTAACGGCCAGGTTCCACTCAACTCTAGTATCCTACGTCACAACCCCACGGACTGCGCCCGGCGCGGCCTCTTTGCCTAGGTCCCGGCCGGCTGGATCCACTGATGCTGCGGCTGCCTCCGAGTACTACGCTGAGGTTCTCACAAAAGCCATTGGGGGTCTGCGGACGAGTATGACAGTCGCCTCGGTGGAGCGAGTGCAAGCCTTTTTGATGCTAGGGCTGTACGAGTGGAGCCAGGCCCGCCCGAAGGTCGGCGGCATGGCAGCGTGGATGTATGTGGGCGTCGCCATCCGTATGGCGCAGGCACTGGGGCTCTGCGAGGGCGATAGGGAGCGCGAAAGGAGCTTCAAGTCGCTAGCAGTACTGACGCCCAAGGCGTTCAGGGGCATGACGCCCACACAGCAGCTGGTAGCCAGGGAGGTGCGCCGGCGAACCATGTTCAGCTGCTTGGTTCTGGATCGCCTGCTCGGATGTGGTCATGGGCGTGTCTCGACTATACGATCCGAAGATTTGAATATCAAACTTCCGGTGGCCGAAAATCTGTTCAACATGTCAATGGACGTTTATACTGGTTTCCTAAAACCATTGCCAGACGACCCACTGGTGCGACCCGGCGAGGACAGCCTGCTCGGCCATTTTGTCCGTCTCGTCGACTTATGGGGCGAGATCTCCAAATGGAGCTTTGCGGGCGGCCGATTTACCGAAAATGTGGCCCCATGGAAACCCGAATCCGGGTTCTACCAGCTCCGGCAGAAGCTTCAACACTTTTACGACACGCTGCCATCCAGGTTTCAGTGGTCATATGGCAATTTCTATGCCCATGAAAACCAGCACTTTACCAGCTCGTTCATCTCGTTCCATATGCTCAGCTCCGTGTGCAGGATCATGTTGCACCGCGAGTATATCCCGTTCATCCCCATCCGGTGCCGCAAACCCATGGGCCCGCTTGACGAGCCAACGTTTGCCGCAGGTGCCGAGCCCCCAGGATTTTGGGACGAGAGCGCCGAAGAGGTGTTCGCAGCGGCCAAGGATGTGGTGGATCTCATAGACCTTGCCCGAGACAAGCTGCCCATGTCGGCGCTGATACTTTTCGCCGTGTGGACGGCGGCGTTTGTGGGTGTCTACGCCATTTGCTTCCCACACATGGATACCAAGCGCCACATGCTGCCTAGCGTCCAAGAGGCGGCCAGGCAACCCGATCTGACCAAGAGCAATGCTACCAATGTGACATACAAGACGCTCAAGCAAATGTCTAGCTGCCTTAGGATGGCGGAAACATATGTCGGTTACTTCCGTGAAATGGTCAACTACTACGAAATGGTCAAGCAGGACTATGAGAAGCAGATGACGGGCAAGCATCCGGGTAACGGTGAGGGAGGAAAACTCAGTGTGCGCCTGGGAGGCGGCGGGCTAGAAGAATGGAAACAGCAAGGCCCCAAGATTGTCAACAACGGGGCTATTCTTGCTGTTGAGGACGATCGAGGTAGCCCTTCGGGCGACAGCCCGGAGTCTTCAGCCAGTCCCGACAACACCTATCATTCGGAGCATGCCAAGACGCCTGGGTCAATGTCGTTTACACCCATCAATTCTAGCCACCAGCAGCAACAGGACTATGAAGAACATGGTAACAGTCAGTGGCGGCATCAACAGGGCCATTCCCAGGCACAGCAGCAGCAGCAATCGCCATCGCAGTCTTCGTACGCCATGCCAAGCCCACAAATGACACAAGCACAGGCACAGGCACAGGCGCAGGCTGCTGCATCAGGCACGGGGGTGGCCGCCACGGTGGTCGCGGCGATTCCCAACATTCCCGTGTATGGGTCAACGCACGAAGTGATGGAGTTTTTGACAGCTAATCAGTCAATGCCTTGGTCCTTAGCGCCAGGAGGAATTGATCAATTTGCGCACGGCTCGGAGGACTTGTTTCCCATTGAGGTTTACTGGGACAACCTTCCAGAAACGGGGGTGGTACAGTACTCATAAGAGTACCTGTCATGTGTCATGGGAGGTATTCGTATTCGGGGTGTTGTGGTGTTTTTTGACCTGGCTGCCGCACGTATGACCTTGTGCGCTTTGTGGAGGTTTTTTTCTTTTTCTCTTTGGTGCTCATGAGTTCGCCATATCTTGTCTCAGCGTCTGGTCTCTGCTCTGAATTAAGTCGGGTCGTGCTTTGATGGGGAGTCAGCAAATTTTGCCATGACAGTATGACCGATTTATTTCCCCTTTTATTTTTCTCGCCACTCCTCCTTCCCACCTCCTTCCTCCTCCTTAACTACTATCCCCACCCTGTTTCCCTGCAGGTAAGCAATCCCCCCCTTTTGATTTCAGGCTAGCTTTATATCAAGTTGTTTCGACGGCCCTGTTTTTCATTGTCGTTTGGCTGTACCGGTTTTTTCACGCGTGTTACATACAAGGGGGAGTGGTTCATGGCCATGGGGGGCAGGAAGGTAGGCAGGCAGGTGTTTGATTTGGTCTCTGTTTGAACGGAAAAGAGGCTGTTTCGCCTGAGGCTTTTCAGGTGTGGAGGCGTTTCTTGTGTGGTTTGTGGGTTTGTGGTTGCATCGTGGGGCTGGCGATGAGAGCTTTGTTGCTGATGTTATTTTCTAATGAAGAAAAGTGCCATTGTTTGGTTGGTTTACGTTGCTTGCCTGTTACTTGCCTGTTACTTGCCTGTTACTTGCCGTACTTGCTTGATGATGACTTTGTGCAATGATGTCTTGTATTGTAAGTTTATGACTCTCCCATCACCAGCCAGCCCAGACTGCTTATTGCCATTAATATCCCCCTTTGCATTTTATTACCATAGACTGCTGTCGTTGCCTTGGCTCACCTCACCTCGCTTCGTCCTGTCCTGTTCTGTCTCGCCTAGTCTTCGATTTGCCGGTATAATAGAACGGGTAGAGAAGCTAGCCTAGTAGTGCAGCTCCCTGGGTAGAGTGGAATTCCCCAAAGATTGCTAGGGGCTGGTAGGTAGTTTTGCCAGTATCCAAACATCTCTCGGACTATTTTCGGCGCGTTGCTGCTAGCGGCTACGTACCTACCTACCACCTTAGGTAGCTTGGTAGGCGCCTACCAAGCTCGTTCAGTTTGTTTTGTGCCGTGGTAAGCAGTCTCTCATAGCTCAATAGCTACCTAACCATGGTAGGCATGGCTGGTTGGGCTACATGACATGTCACGACATGGCATGAGATAACCAACCCTGCATGTACCACCTCAACCTCAATCCTTCCAGCCCCCACGCGCCCCGGCCCTCGACTTGTCTTGTGTGTAACATTGTAACGCCCCTAACGCTTCAATGTATGTGTATTTGTATTCCCACCATGCACTGTCAAGTCGTGTTCCCCGACTTGTGCAACATGAAACCCGTCGCTACCCGTCTGTACTGTGCTGTTTTGTGCTGTTCCGTGCTGTGCGGGAGAGCCAGCCTTCTTCTGTTTGGCTGGAGGGAGGGACTCGTGTGTTTTTCGCCTTTTCGCTTTTTTTTTGTTGGGGCGGGGGGCATGGGGGAAGCAGAGAGCACGGGGGTTCCGGGACTGGACAGCACTAGACGGGACTGGACGAGACCGGGCAGTCATGTTGAGGAGTGGAGAGGCAAGGGGTCTGGTACATGTAAACTGGATGAACTTTTGTTGGGGATTTTCTCACTTTTCGTTTACGGCTGGAAGCTGGGCTCTCTTCAATGGTGGGTGACAAACATCAACAGGCACCTAGTTAAGTGGGTAGGTATCCGAATAATTCATGACTAACAAACAAGCCCCTCTCTCTCGTGTTCAGCATAAATCTTTCCATATCCGATCCTCGATTCCAATTTGATAAGAAGCAGTATCCAGTTCTCCCGCGAGCCGATCCTCACTAGGTCCAACTAGGTACGCTAATACGGGACCATACCAGACCCGACAATGAACAGAGACAAACTGAACATTTCCCACTGACTGATCCAAGAATTAAAGAAACACACAAAGTAAGAACCAACACATCACCGACACGCTGTGACAAAAGAGAAAAAAAAGAAAGAAAGAAATGGAAAGAAATATACCGTAGGTCATATCTTCGTCCCCAGCCCAATCGAACATATCGAACCCATTCCCAGACCCCAGCCACCCTCCATTGGCCTACATACACGTAGTGAGACAATATTGATCACCAAACTGGGTATTTCCATCATTCTTCATTCCAAGACATACCATACCATACCATACCATACCACAATATCCCGGAACTATGTCTCAACACAACATGAACCTAGTTCGAACCCCCCCTAGCCAACCTCGCCATAAAGAACTCGACATCCCGCTTGATCAAATCCGGATACGCGGCGGTTCGGACAGTGTTATCCACCGTCGAGGTGGAGGTCGATGTCGATGTCGTCGACTGGAGGCTGTCGGAGCGAGTATGTTGGGGTACGTTGTCGGTGTAAGGGGTTTGGGATGGGGTTGACATTTTCTTTTTTTTACTTTTTTTTTATTGTCTCTGTGTCTGTTTCTGTTGCTGTTGTTGTTTCTTGTTGGCTGAAAATTGTTTCCTTCTCCCGTGCCTTGAGCGTGTATTTGCCAGAAGGCTAGAGACAAAAAGCAAAAAAAACGAGGCAAGGCGTTAGCTGACGATGACCCGTCACCGAGGAGGGATAGATCGGTGTCTTGAGAGATGTGATCAATATATATATATATATATATATGGGACTTACCTTGGAAAGGTGCACAGCAAGCAAGGGATTAAACTAAACTCTTCAAAGTTCCTCTTGGTGTTTTTATTCTATTTTATTAAATAAAGAGCAAGTGAAGCAACTGCAACAACAAGAAAAAGCACCGCGTGCTCTCGTCGGCTTATACCCACGGTCTGCAACACCGTGACCCCCATCCCAAGCCTCGAGCCCGTGACAGCACACAACTAGACAACTGCAGAACCCGCGCGGGCGTCATTTGCTATTGGGCGCCTTCTGCGATGCCCCATGGGGAAAATGCCCAAGTCCATGTCTGTTCGCGTGCCCTCGTGACTGTCTCGGTCTTGTAAACGGTTAGGTCGACTTTTTTTTCTCCATGTCTCCAACATGCGCGAATGCTCTTTCCAGATGTTTTGCTTTTTGCAGCCAGGGGTTGGTATAGCTACCTGAATGGTAGTGTGTAGTTGGCTCGGCTCGGCTTTAAGCAGGTCCCTCGAACCGGCCGCTGCCTCGAACCATCGGAATTATCCATTTTACGGCCATGTCTCTGCCGAGAATGTTGTCACTGACTGACAACATATTACTAAGAACCTGGAGGAGCGCGCGCGGGGCTAGCTCATTAAGCATGCATGCTCTGTCAGCTTCGGACGTCGGAGCCCGAAAACTCGGAAACAAGCAGAGGAAATATGTCTTTTTCAAGTTTCTCAGGCCCCATTGCGATTACTACCTACCTACCATCAAAGTTCAAAACACGTGCTAGGATGATGAGATATGTATGTGTGGTGGTCCACGATGTCCCGGAAAAGGCGTCCCGTTTTGCAAGGTTGCATTCTAAAAATCGTCCATAAATCCAAGCATAAATTCCCCTAGCGTCCTCTTGGGTGGGGGGGGAAAAGGTCTTGTTTCGTTTGGCAAACGTTTGATACTCTCACCACCCCGAATACGACAACGAACAGTGAAACCAAAATCATGGAACACGAACATGAGCTGATGACCACAAACCCCGCCTCACCGAAGAAGACCACGGAGCTGGCGGCCCCACCCGGACCGGATAGTACCTATGATGGCATCATTCTTGTTAGCGACGACTCGGAAGCCCAACTCGAAGCTCCAGGCGTGCCTGGTGAGAAGCGCAGAGGAGGAGGAGGAGGTGCTAGTAGGTTTGGGGAGAGACCAAAGTACTTCAAGAGCACATTCCAAGAAGTTGTCTTCGTCATCCAGGCCACCAATGCCACGGCGGCAAACTCCTTTTTCCAGGGCGCAAGCGCCATTGTGACGGCCTCCATCGGAAGGGATCTCGGCATGACCCAAGGCCAGATCAGCTGGATTACCGCGTCAACAGCACTCACGGCTGGTGCGTTCCAGCTTGGTCTGGGCCAACTTGCCGACCTCCTCGGCCGCAAGTCGACATTTATCATTGGCATGGGTTCCTTCAGCGCATTATCCCTCCTGGGGGCTTTCGCGCAGAACCCGTACTGGATGGACATTGTATGCGGAGTCGTTGGTGTCAGTTCGGCCATGGTGGTCCCGCCCGCCATTGGCATCATGGGAGCCGCCTACGAGAAACCGTCGCGACGGAAAAACCTGGCCTTTTCGGCCTTCGGCGCGGGGAACCCCTTGGGATTTGTGTTTGGCAGTATCCTCAGTGGCGTGGCCACCATGTTGTTTGACTGGCGGGCTTCCTTCATTCTCATTGCCATACTCTGGGGCCTGTTCACCATCTTGGCCTTTTGGACCATTCCCAAGGTCGAGGCCTACCCGCTGGATCAACCGTTAAAGGTTCGGCTCAACTCCTTCATCAAGACTTTTGACTCTGTGGGAACCATCTTGACCATTTTTGGGACCGGGCTGTTGACGGCATCAATAACGTAAGTACCTGCCCGCCCATTCGTACCTATAAGGCTGGGAGAGAAAGGAGAAAGAGAGAAAGAGAGAGAGCGAAAAAAGAGATTGACCACTTATTATTCCATGTATACAGTCTTGGACCAACGGATGGATGGCAATCACCACACATTATCGCCATGTTAATACTCGGAGGGCTGCTCCTTGTCATGTTTGTATTCTGGGAGCGGATATACCCACACCCTCTGATGCCTCCACACATTTGGAAGGACCGGAATTTTACCTTTGTGAGTACCTTATCTATCTATCTGAGTTCAGGTACTGTGATGTGGCTTGCTGGCCAACTGACTGACCGACAAAACGATAGATTATCTTGACCTGTTTACCCGGATACATGGCATTTTTATCATCCAACTTTTGGCTTGCCTTCTTCATGCAGGAGCTCCAACATCTCGCACCGCTTGACGTGGCCATCCACCTCATCCCGCAGGCCGTCGCCGGGCTGATATATAACATAATTGCCGGTTCTGTGCTGCACCGAATAAACAACACGCTCCTCATTGCCGTGGGTTCTGTCAGCTACATTGCGTCGAATGTGCTGCTGGCCCTGATGAGACCTGACAGCCCGTATTAGGCCTTTGTGTTTCCCTCCCTGATCCTGTCGGTTGTCGAGGCCGACTTTCAGTTCAACGTCGCCAATGTGAGAAGAAGAAGAAGCTCCCCTGGTCATCTATCTATCTATCGGGACTAAGAGCGCTAACTAACTCGTGGTATAATAGATGTATGTGATGCAGTCACTGCCATCTCATCAGCAAGCCTTGGCAGGGGGTATTTTCAACACTATTTATCGACTGGGGGCTGCCATCGCCCTCGGTATATCGACTGCTGTCTTCACCACAGCCCAAGGAACGGTGAAAGCACTGGAGGATCCCATGGTACCGTACGCGAAAACCTTTCAAGTGGGCATTGGGTTGAGCGCTGCCAGTTTTTTGTTCCTGCCGTTTGTTAGGTTGGGCACCCAAGGCCACTCAGCTCCGACAGACACAGACGACGGAGCTGCTATACCGCTACAGCAAGTTGAGGGCGATGGGAAAAGAGGCTGATGAGAAAGAAACTCGACGGCGCCAAGTGGATTGTGAATGCCTAAGAAACCAGAAATACCTTCTGGTGTGCATCGATGAGAACCAGATGAAACACACCGTGATTGGGCTGGTGGACATAATAACAACAGTCATGCACACAATAGAAATATTGTCTCCGTATTACGCCGCATTATGCGACTCTCCTCTCCAGTTCTGCCAACTTTAACAACGTAGCCAAAACAAAACTCCTAAACAAACGTGGTCAACCTGGTAGTTGAAGGGTATCGACGCAAATTATCCATGTCAGTATACCATGCGTTTTTCTCATCTCACCTCTTCCTCTCATAAACTTCTCGTCATCATATTTAATAAAGAATCTTCTCCTCCCACACCGGCGGCCTCGTAGTCTCAGTATCCCAAATCATCTTTCCATTCTCATCCAGCTCGCAGCCCTCATCGGTGATGGGGATAACCTTGCTCGTGTGTGCAATCTCTTGTTTCGAAACACCAGCTTGGTCGGCAGGGATCCACAACAGAGGTGCTGACGACGTCACCGAGGGAGGGAAGTAAGCATTGCGAGCCACCTCGTCAGCATAGACATCTAGCGTCATGCTCCGCGGAACCAGGGTGCGCAGAGTTTCGTAATCCGAGTACAGCCAGGGCTTGATGAACTTGATGAAGACGTTGGGCTTCTTAATCGCCACGGGTGCGACGGCGGGTCCATCAATGGCACCATCTCCGTTTACCGCCTTCTCGGTACCGTCAACAGCGCTTGGGCCTGTGGTAGCAGGAACAGCCTCTGGGCCAAGGAGCCGCGACTCTTCCTCGGCCAGCAGGGTCAAGGGAAGATTGTAGAGAAGAGGGTTAAGAGCGCTGTTGAGGCTGACGTGGAAAAGGACAGTGAAGACCAAGAATACGACCATCAGAATCAGAGGTCCAGGAGCGACCGAAGCGCCAAAGAGACCGATCATGCAGATTTCGGCGAGGTAGATGCCCACAAAGAGCTGCTTGAGCGCCCGGGGGTAAATAAGGCCACGAGTGTCAACCGCCGTGTCAGTGACGAAAAAGACATTGTAGCGCCAGGCGAGATAGAACAAGAACATGGCGATGGTGGCCCAGCCAAGCACCAGGGGCGCAATGCCAGAGTAAACGATAGCTAATGCCAGTTAGCACATGACCAGTTGTCAAACCTGGCGAATACCCACCAATTACCACAATGTTAGTATAGACCGGGAGGGTACTACCCCACGAGATGGCGCTCAGGTTTGCCCACTTGTTGTACATGGCACGGGGTGTGTTTGCCAGGAACTTATACAGGAGAGTGAAGACGAAAAAGCCGACAACCTGTGTAAGAACGCCTGTGGCAATCGTCAAGCCTTGGACAATAAAGTACGAAATATACACAGTCGACGCCCTGGGGAGCTTGTTTGCCAAAATCGCTGGAGCATCCATGGGTGAATCGATAATCTGCTTAGCAACAGCGGTCGCGGCAGAAGACAACGTGGTAATAAGAAACAGCTGAATGACCTGGAAGGCAAAGTAGGCATTCTGAGTGAAAAGTTCGACACGAGATAGCGACGGCTCTCCTGCAAGCTTGGCACACACTGTTAGGTACTGTGTTAGCACATTGCCTGATGAGAAGCCTTCAATCAAAACTTACGCCGCATAACAACCGGGACGAGCGACATGAGAATGGACATCAACACAGCGGGCAAGAGGCCCGTAATGACACCCAAAATAACAGTGGGAATCTTGTTGATCCAGGTCAAGAACGAGATGGACGTGAGGCTGTCGATGTTGCTGAGGATACCGACAAAGGCGAGCGGAATAGCCCAGAACAGAATCATGGCCGAGATGAAGGCGTAGACGGCATAGGTTCGAACCACGCGTTGCCACCAAGGGATGGCAAGCGACGACCAGACAATCTCACTGGGTCGGATACCCACATACTTGGGCGTCATGTGCAGACCCTGGTGGTGAGCGAGAATCTGAGCGGCGCCCTCAGCATCGGCCTGGTTGCGAAATTCGATAAAAACACCCGGAATCTTCTTGAAACCTCCGCTGCGGTACTTGGCCTGCACCTCATCAACGGCCGGAATTAGACGCTCGAGCTCGGTGCGGCACCAATCAATAGTGTCAACCTTTTTTCCAATGAGCCCCAGGGGACCAAGCTTGTGGGTCGGCCGTTTACCAGCGGGGACCCATCGGGCGGCAATACTGCCGGATTCGGCGTCGAGCGGGACGGCAGCAGTGTCTGCCTCGGCCGAAGCCCCCCCTTTCTTAAGTTCAGCCTGGCGATTCTTGTTTGCGAGCCTGATCAGCTTGACCTCAGCCTTCTCCAGCCGCATAGCGACCTTATCGCGCTCCTTGACCAGCTCATCAACCTCCTTGGTGTTGCTCGTAATCCAGATGTTCCTGACCGACTGACCAAACACCTTGCGCAGCTTGGCCTCGTCGAGGTACGGTTCGGGTACTGATGAGAACAGAACCGTGCGGGATGAGATGCGGTCCGAGTAAAAGGGGCTCATGAGGAAGGCTTGGCGCAAATTGATGTAGTAAATGCACTCGCGCATGATCAGGTACATGATGAAGCCGAAATAGGCCCAGCTGACGAGAGCGTGGGCATAGTAGCGATTGCGTTGCGTATCGCGGTTGATGTTGGCATACGAGAGGATATTGAGCTGATCCTGGCCGCCGCTACCCGTCGCGTTGAGAGGGAACAAAATGGGCCAGGTGATGCAGCATCCGACAAAGCAGATGATGATGGCCATGCGCAGGTAGCGCAGGTAGAGGAACGCGTCAAGGGACTGGTGCTGGAGGGCGTAGACATCGGGAATCTTCCAAAACGCGCCGAACCAGTTGAATAAGCCATTGGGTAAGGGCGGAGAGCGCTCGCTGCGTGCCGTCAGTCACGTCGTTGTTATAGCCACATCTGACAAGACAGTGTTACCTCTCCCTCAAACTCCCGAGGTATGTTCTCGGAGCATAATAGCGGCGTTGGCTTCGGCGAAGGATAAGGAAAATGACCAGGTAGACGCCCGAGATGACAGCAACGGGAGCAAGTGTCGAGACGAGACCTAGAGTCGCAGCATTAGTCTTGGTCAAGTAGCCGACCCGATTCCAAGCAATTGCGTACCCGACAGCGACGAGGAGCGGTCGACATTCTCCTTAGAGACGTCGACGTCCGACATCTTGGCGGTTTTTTATTTATTTTATTTGTATTTCCTTGTTTGAAGATCGATCACGTTGCTCTTGAGGTTGTCGTGTTTTCTCCGAGCTCAACTCACCTCACCTTAGCTCGAGAAGAGGGGAGAGCCGAGGGATAGCTCTTGCTGGGGACAGACCGATCAGGCCTCAAAACAGGGAAGCTAGCTGTTACAGGGGCTTGGCTGCCCGCGATGGGCTCGGATGCGCTGGTGCTATTGGAGAGCTTGGACCGCGTGCCGTAAATGGACTCCGCCAGCAGGAGCGGCCCAGGAAAGAGAATGGGGAATCAGCAATTGTCAGTTTCCCAGTGTGTTTCCTCGAGCGGCCTCTTGGCCCCGAGTTGTGGTCATAGTCGCGGCTTTATTCTATGCCCGCGGGTTCATCGTAGGTTCTGGTTTCACATCACACATTGCGCATTTGAGTTCCCCCTCAACACGGCAGCGACCCTGCGATACCTCCCGATGACGCAACGCCCAGCGTGTCCAGGGTGTCACTTGCCTTCCCGACCAGCTCGCCGTGTGGGGCAATCTGCAAAGCTCAGCAGCGATGGCCTGCAGAGGCTGGAAGACCTGCAAGAACTAGCGTCGCGATCATCCAGCCGGGCAGGGTTGGCACAGGCCACACACAAATCTTAGATCTAGGTTCCGCCCGCGTTAATTTTGAGATGCACCCAACCACTGCGCGGACTTTCATAATTGTCTCCCCATTTGGACGCGCCCAGTGTGGGCGTGCTGCGGTGTGCGCTGGCGAATGTCTCAGTATTCAACTCATTCAGGCAGCGGCCTAGCCAACTTGAGACGGAGCGGCGCGGTTGGCGCCCGCAAAGCCTATTTTCTTACAGTCCAATTCCCCGAAAGATGACTTCAAATGAGTCCGGCGCCTGGAAGGAAAGCTCCGGGTCTCTTCGTTCACCTGCTGTCTTTTTGGCAACCCCGCTCCGCGGTGCATGCAAGAGACCAAAAACCACGTCACACTCGAGAAATTGACATCACAGTTGGCAATTATTGGTCCCACCCGAGGAAGCGATTCCTTCCAATTCCTGCCAGGCACAAAGAACATCGCCCCTCGCTACACCAGCACAACCAGCTGCCCAGGCCAGATTCACAGATCACTGCCATGTTTCGGGGGGATGGAAGATGCGACAATCTACACCATCAGGGCGCGCCCTCTCCACATACCGCTTCAACAGGTGTGCTGCAGCGTGACGCCAATTGCACGCCGATTCCAGCCGTATTCAGCTGGCATCAAACATGGCTGATAATATGCAGCGTGGCGAACATGGATGGCTCTCGGTTCTAGACCATCACACACTGAGGCATGTTGACGGGTCTCAACATCTCTGCAAGGCAATGCGCGTACTCTTGCAGCACAATGCCTTCCTCCCAGTGCATGTATAGCTCATTTGTTCGGTCGGACGCGCCGGGCTTTTGGAAAGGCGCCCAAAGCTACCCTTTGCGGTGGATGAAAAGGTCTCGGAAAATGAGATCCTACTCCGATGAGCCAGATCAATCCTACTACTGCTTAGCAAATATGCTTAGAGTGCGATCTAGGATTGTTACGTGGGGCCTCTTTGTTGCACTCTGTCTAAGTAAACTGCGTCCGCCGGAAGGGAAAAGAGTGGTGTTGGGGACGCATGCCGCTTCCGTCCACCCCCTTTGTTTGCTCTGCCCGGATCCGCCAGTGAGCGCAGTATAATGGCAGCCTTGCCTTTCAACACTCTAGACATGCTGTGAGGCAAACAAAGAAAGCTGTAGAGCTCTCTCCCCAGACAGGTTGCTTTAAACAGCGCGAACACGCGCAGTCCAGAGGAAATAGGGTCTGCTCTTCCAACACTGCAAACGCGACATCGTGACACCCGCCCAGCCTAAATAGAGTCAAGTCAGCGAACGCCTCCAGCAATACGAGAGCAGAAGCCAAGCAGTACAATGGCAGGGACTAGCTATCCTGGTGGTGAACCGCCTCTGCCTTTGCATTTGTTAGCGCATGAGGACGACGAGAACGCCGACCAGAGAGGCTACATCAAGGGCACGGATTTTTCGCTCCCCTACTGCTCGCGATGGTCGCGTGTTGAATCTCACCAGCCCAAGATTGACAGCGGTCTCCTCCGCCACGTTAACTGCGGTTATCTTTCGACCCAAGGTGTGCCACCGACACTTCTCGCCCTTAAGCAGCATGCCCAAGCCCTCTGCATTCTGATCCACGCCCTCAACCCGACAGTGGAGTCCGGCGAGATTCTGAGACGTGATGATGGGACCGAAATAGTATCAGAAATTTTAGCTAGTTCGGCGGGTAGAAGGTCACCGGGCTCTCGACGGTCAGGCTCTCGACGTTCAGGCTCTCGACGCTCTCGACGTTCAGGCTCGCATGGCCGTTCGCAAAGCCGTGAAAGAGAACGGGCTCGCAGCGCGACTGCTCGAGGCGATCCGCCGGACGAAGAAGATGAGGGGCCAATTTGGCGATATAGGCGCAATGACGCCTTCGATTTCCTCGATGATTTGACTGTCCCATACACCAACGACGACCCAAACCACCACAAGACACTCACAGCTCTGGTGAACGAAGTGAGGGGCCGGCACGAGGTGTTCGGCAACCGGTACCACTGCCCATTGGCCGAGCACAACCCGAGAAATAAGGGCGACCCCGTTCGGCCCTATGACAACCACCACAATCTCGTCATGCACGCCAACGACTGCCTCGAGCGGCTGGACCACGAATTCAGCAGTACCGGGGGCTTGCTGAGCCTGCTCCCGACGTCGGATGAGCAGGACGGGGTTCCTTTGCGGAACGCGCGCAACTCGCTGCTCGGCCAGTGGCTAGTATACACGCAGCAGCTCGTAGCCCGCATGCACGAGCTGGAGCGAGCCTACGGAAACTGCCTGGACGCGCTCAAGGGCGAGGCTGTCATGCCGTCTCAGCATGTAACGTGGATGGGGACAGACGCGCAAACCGGACGGGCCCTCGTGTTCCCCCAAGACCGGTGGGTGCTGGTGAACGCAGGCGACGATGCCTTCGACCACGTGCACAACATCTTAGACAAGCAGGAGGCTATGATCGAAGCAAAAGAGAAAATATGGAAGAAGGAGGGTGCTGTTGGCGAGCACATATTCCGAGCCAGACGTCATGGGGATGACTATGCGCGCGGCATCGTGCCTGTCATCATCAGGACCAAATACTATCGGCTGATGGGCCGAGGCCGCAACACGCTCTTCATCGTCCCCGCATGGGACAATCACCCCGGGGTGACGTACAGCAAGTACATCGAGGACAAACCGACCATTGTGGCGTGTCCCAAGCCCAAGTTGGGAGAGCGTGTGACCGACTGGGAGCAGAAAAACAACGAGCGGCTCGAGAGGGCGCGCGAGATTGAGATGCAGAACGCTGAGCTCGTCAGACAGGCCACCGAGACCCAGATGCAGGTCGACACCTTGCGGGCGGAACTGCAGCGAGCGACCAGTGATCGAGATAGCCTGCTGCTTACACAAGGCAGGACATCCGCCGAGGTCGCTGCTGCTGCCTATCAAGATCGCATGCGGGCAACGACACTCGAAACACAAGTCAATGAGCTGAGAAGGCTGCAGATCACGAGTCACCAGGCTGCCGAGGCAATGAGAACCCAGTACGAAAATACAGTGCAGGCCCTTGCGAGGTATAGAAACAGGACTCAAGAACTTGAACTGGAGAACCGGCGGCTGCGCGGCGAACCGGACCCCCTGGAAACGACGCCCCGTGAACTAGAACAGCAGGCCACCGACCAACCCGGCGTGACGGGTCAAACCCACATCGACCCAGTAACAGGGCTGCCGACGCCGCAGACAAATGAGCGCCCCGGAATCCAGACGGAATGAGAGAGAAGTTCAACCTAAGCTTGATGGAAAAATGTTGCGCAACTCTCAGTTAGGGGATAAGAAGTAAAACAGATTCGAGGTCTGGTTTATGCTCAGGTCCGAGAATCATGAAATTGGAGGCACGTGGCCGTTGTACCGCGTAAGCTGCAGTGACATTAGGTATCTGAGTGCGAAGTAGATAGCATCAATTTAAGACAGCATCTTTCTCATAGACATTTTGAGGTGACGCCTGTTTCAGCAGTGCAGACCGGTGATGGAGTGAAAAGAGCAGCCCCCACATTGATTGTGCTCAGCGAAGCCCGGAGCGACCCGTCATCCCGTGACCCCGCGAGATCACCGCTCTGGACCCACCCTGAATGGCATGCGACGCTGTTGCTCGGTCAACAATCACATTTCGTGAGAAAAACATGACTGCGCTGCCGCCACGGCCGCAGCCGATTCGATAGATTTGGTTCAACGGCGCCAAGCGATGTATTGGCGCAGCCGTATGCAACAATTGAACCAATTGCTGGCGGGAATGAGGGTCCCAACTTTGATCATGACTCCCTTTTCGTCGCCTTCCATGCACTGTGCTTCGGCGCCGGGTCAGCCCGGTTTGTTGACTTTGTGACCCCGCAGTCCTCGGGAGCTCCTGCCCTCTGCTTTTTCCCCAACCCCCCTTGTCTTCCCGAAGCTTGATGTCAGTTCCCCTCAATTGCTGGCTATATGACGATGCTTTATTGTTGAGACAGAGGAAAAGAAAGAGGCGCAAAGCTTTCTCCTTGTCGTTTTCTGTTGGAGTGTGTTTATGGGTTTTGGTGCCGTTTTTTCGCGTTCGATCCTCTGCGTTGCTGGCTTCGTGCGGATCGAGGTGGAGAAAGAGCGACACAGAGACAATGCAGTCCTTCTGAGAAACACGACCGCGCATTGAGAGAGGGCAGCAGCGTTTGACGACCGCCTGCGGCCAACCCGCCAACCACAGCTCGCAGTATTCCACAGCTGTCATGGCACTCGTCCGGAATGCCCTCCCCACCGCGGTGAGCTCGAGGCGATCGAGCTCGCCATCGTCGCCCACTCCCTACGTCATCCGACAGGTCGCAACTCTGGCAGTGATGGCACTGGCATTCCTCGCTTCCCCCGTTGAAGCCAAACTGCCATACATCCCGACGACCATCCTTCGATCAAACACGTTAGCATACATCTTCGCCCCAAGCGGCTCCTCGGTTGGCCTCGCCGCCCTCAACACCTCAACGACGCTGTCGGCCTCCTCTCTCAAGATCGAGCCGTTGGCTCTAGATCTTCCCTTTCTGACGGGACAAGCCAACGTCGCCTTCGCCCCGTCTCTCCTCGACAATGGCACACTGGCAGTTTTTGCCGGGGACTGCTCTGTCGCAACAACGGCATCGCTGTGGACTTTGGCACCCGCCTCTGGGAAAGCCGTTGCCTCATGGACTCGCCATGTTACAACCCCAAGCAGTAACTGGGACTATGGCCAGGGAAGCCCCTACCTTCTCGGAGGCAGTCTGAGCTTCTCGTCCCAGCTTGCCCCCGTCATCTCAGATCCCATCATATACGTGTATGGCGGTATGTGCCCGTTCTCAAACACTACAGCATCTTCTGTGCAGTCATCAGCGACCTACTCGAACCGGATGCTGAAAATCTCACCGCCATCCTCCCGTCATACTTCCGACACCCACGCGTACACCATCTCTTACGCTAAAAGCGGCGGTCCCCCAATTGCTGAAGCCGGTTTTACCTTCACCGAACTCGCTCCGTCCTTGTCGAATCGGTCGGGAATTGTCACTCAGCAGACAAGTCATGTACTTCTTGGCGGCCATACACAGCAAGCTTTCATAAACATGAGTACCGCTGCGATTTGGAGCTTGCCGGAGGAGGCCTGGAGTTTCGTGTCAATTGCTTCTCCATCGACTACTAGCAAGACTGATCTTCTTGCCGTCAAGGACACGTCGAGTGTCACAACTGTCACAAGTCGCTCGGGGCACACGGCTGTTCTGAGCGAGGATGGGACGTCGTTGGTAATTCTGGGAGGTTGGGTTGGTAGCCTTGACCAGGCTGCAGAACCACAACTTGCTGTCATCAAGATCGGCACTGCATTTGGTGACTGGCAGTGGTCAATTCCAGCGGCCCAGCCTTCTGGCTCGGGTATCTATGGACACGGCGCAACCCTGCTACCGGGGAACGTCATGATGGTCTATGGTGGCTACGAAATTTCAGGATCATCAAAGAGCCGACGTGCCGCATCAACTAAGATGTTTTTCAATATAACGTCGCTGAGTTGGTCTGATGAATACACCAACCCGATTCCTGTCGCCCAACAAGGTAGCTCATCCCCACTCGGCTCGCCAAAAGGTGGAATTGGCGGTGGTGGCGGCGGCGGCGGCTCTTCGTCTTCGGAGCCTGGCGTCAACACCGACTCGACATCTAACAGCAAACAAGTGGGACTCGGCATCGGCCTGGGCTTGGGAATTCCCTTGCTCCTCATCGCCGTAGCGGTTACCTACTGGCTCTACCGTAAACGTGTCCAGCGCCGTGCTCGCCGGGACGAAGCCCTTCGTGGATTGGCTCAAGGGCCTGGTCCCTTACCCATGCACCAGCACGGCGAGATGCTCGAAAGAGACTTCGCTTGGAATGCTGATGCAGCGCGCGACTGGTATACCGGTGGCCATGACCCTTACGTTCAAGGTCGGCGATCGCTGGGCTATGAGACATTACGCGGTGGCAGCAGCAGCTCCAGATCCGGGGCATCGCTCTACATGCCCCCTCCGCCAATGACCAATACAGGTGGTCGGCCCCGGGCTGCGAGAGGATTGTATCAACCCTCGACAAGCATTGGGAGTACCGGAGGCGGCTATGATTTTGCGCCGCTGCGGACATCCATGAAGAATGAGATTCATCCTATCTACGAAGATGACGAAGAGGAAGAAAATGGAGACCTTGGGGCGAGCGGCCCAATAAGCACACGGCACGATGACGATGATCCGTTTGCCACACCAACGCCAACACCCACCAACCCCGCGACACCGGTCACAGGCCTGTTCCCGCCGCCAACCAGCAGTAGTAGCGACCGCAGCACTAGCACGCCCAGTCCGGATAATATCAAAGCTCGTCCGGGTCAATTGCAAGATACCGAGGTCCAAGAATGGGTTTCGGATGTCGATGCCGCAGACGCTGTGCTCACCGCTAAGATCGGCCGACATGGTTCAACGACGACGACACCACCCCGGTTCTCTCAGTCAACACTACCGCACCATTCTCAACTCCAACCACCACCTGCCGGCCGCCTGTCTCCTCATCGCCGCAACTCCACCCGCTCCGGCGGTGTAAGTGACCTTGATGATACAAGGACAGGATCCAACCTGTCAGATCGGAGCGCTTTCAGCTTTGTTGCGGGGGCGGAGCGCGTCACCACAACACAACCTCAGCCTTCTCATGACCGAGATCGGCAGTTCCGTGGCGGTCCTGCCTCTTCTAACCCCTCCGTTCCGGGATTAACTCCTGGAGCAACCGAAACCCGACTAGGAACCAGTGGAAGCAGCAGTGATGGCAGCTTTAGCACAGCGAGGTCAACATTTGCCGCATTACAGGCCGAAGGTCCTTCCCTACTTCTCCATGGCGGGGATGTAAATTCGGACGATATCGACGATGACTATATTCATGTCCCTGGCAGCCCAAGCAAAAGTAAGCCCCGTCGCAGCTGGTTGGGTAGCTTCCGCCGGGTATTCAGCGGCGGTACACCGAGTGACAGTAGTCGCGGCGATAGCCCCACACGCGAAAGCCTCCTCGATGCCAATGGGAGTGCCAGCGGCGGGTCCGATTATGAACCCCGGCTCGTCGGTATGGGACCCAATGGCACAATGCTGCGACGCAAGCAGGGCCGCGAGGCTTGGGATAGCAGCCTCGGTGGCAAAACTGGGGACGAGGATGAATGGGATGTGGAGCGTGCGGTCGAGCAGCGTTTGGTGCAGGTCATGTTCACCGTACCAAAAGAACGGCTGCGGGTGGTCAACGCGGATCTTGAGAAGGAAGAAGAGGCCGTAGTAGTCGACCCCGATAAGGAGGGTTACTGTGACGATGATGCCGAGGAAGAGGAACACCAACAGCGGGCAGAGGCCGCGGCCGCGGCCTTGCTGCACCCCGATGACGCGGACACGGGCAAGGGCAAAGAGCGAGAGGCGAATAAGCTTGGCCTCTCACCATCGGCATCACTGCGAACCGCTTCAATAACCACCAACACGGCCATTCAGATGGCCGAGGCCATCAGGCTCGAGCGGCCACGCACGCGTGTTCTGGAGATGGTGGAAAGCATTGAGTCACGAAGTAGTCGCGAAAATAGCCCAGGCGGCAGCCCATCAAGATAGCTGGTGGCGTGAGCTTCGGTTGGATGTTCATGGCAGGGTTCACGTTGTTGCATTTTTGCTCTTGAGTTGACACTAGCGAGCATGGGGTTCTGGATGGATGGATTGGGTTCATCACCCGTCCCGGATTGGGTTTGATTGGGTTTTCATGACGGCGCAGGAGTGTATTTTCTCTCTATGGATAACGTCTAGGTGCTTCGTGGTTGATTGACAAGTAGCTGGGCTATATCCGACCAACACTTGGGATATAACAGGATTGCGGGTTACATGTAACTAGGGTAGCAAGCCGTAGTGTTGGTTTGCTCTGCTTTGCAGACGAGTTGAATATGCACAGATTTTGCGTACATTTGCCGCGATAAAGTTGATCATATCAAGTGATGGTGCGGAGCCCATGCAGCCATTTGGGGACACCGCTCTTGTGACATGGATGGAAACAGCGGTATACGGGGACCAGAAAGGACTTGCGTCTCCGTCCCCGCGTCTGTATCCGGATCCTAGTTACAGCACCCAAGTCTGATGAAAGGAACTTTGGCTGCCGCCTGGATCTGGGGAAATGCGAGGGCTTTTGGCGGAACACAGAGATCAGACCCGAAAAGGCGGTGGGGGGTAAGCTGCAATCCATGGAAGTGAGCCCCAACTTGCCTTCTACTCCGTTCGGGCCGGTCAGGTATCTACCTAGGTAGGTAGGTGGGTGAGAGGGCGTGTGTGTACGGGTTGCACATTGAAACCTTCCACCGTCTAGGTATTCCATCCCGTGCTGGCCACATTCTGTAACCGAGAGGTGACTTTTTTTCCCCTTAACTCTTCTCCCTTCTTTCTCCTCTTCTCAACTTCTCTTTTGTTTTGTGTTTTGTGTTGCGTGGCTTGTGTTTTGTGTGTTGTGTGCTGTCTAGCATCACCTACGTCTGGTCGCATTTGTCTTTGTTGGACTGGACCAGACCAGACTGGACTTGACGCACCAGACATCAGCTCACGGTAGGTAGGTAAGGAAGGTATGTTGTGTTTCACCACATGCAGACGGATACGGGGACTGGATACAAAATGTGATGTGTACGAGCGTCGGTATTCCCATTGATTTGATAGATACGCACGTATTGAAGCTTTTGGTGTTTCTTGTTGAACGGAACGGACTTAGTCATGTGGGTGGGATCTGGACTGGAGGCTGACACGGAGAAGAAGAGACAGGGAAGGAAAATTAAAAAAAGCCCCTGAAAAAGTAAAGGGGATGGAATGGCAACGGACATGAGAAAACGGGGAATACTGCCCGCCTTGCAGTTTTCAGCACAGGTTGACATATCGTGGCATTGTTATCGTTGAGACATCCCTGGAATAGTGTTCCTGGACATGTCTAGGGGTTAGTATCTCAGATGTGCAGTAGAAGAATAAGTACTACGAGAGCGTGATATGCCCGCTGTCTTAACCAGATAGATTCTTTGCAGTTCTGCTTCTGCTTCTGCTTCTTCCTTTGCAAGGTCCTGATCTAGGTCCAGGTCTGGTACTGATCCGTCTGGATGGGGCCAATGTGGCCAATCTGAGTGAATCCTGCGGGTGTAGCAATCCAATCTAGTCTTAGACAATAACATTGAAACCAAACCAGCTTCCATGAAGTTGGACAAAATCGAGGTACATAACACCACAACCCCCCCC
>Ga0247760_1001409_pt1 | contig 22384 bp, 26 predicted proteins | sample UWRJL171409R4_FD_179936 | JGI IMG/M metagenome (GOLD analysis project Ga0247760, IMG submission 179936) | Plant litter microbial communities from Arlington Agricultural Research Station in Wisconsin, United States - UWRJ-L171-409R-4 | ecosystem: Environmental > Terrestrial > Plant litter >... | reverse complement strand
CCGCCCCCTCCCCGCCCGCCATCCTCCTCCAGCGGCCCACTCCCTCCCTAACCCCTCACCAAATCTTCTACATCTTCATCATCGATGGCCTCGGCGCCGCCCTCCTCTCGGGCGCAATCAACTTCGCCGTGGCCTACGCAATGTACACCACGCAAGACACCGTCGCCAACCCCATCCGGCTCTTCCAGCTGCCTAACACCCTCGCCGGCGACGCCGCCGTGACTATAATCCTCCAGAACATCATCACCTGGCTGATCGAGCTGGTCCTCGTAAACCGAGACCTTGCGCGCGGGACCGTCGCGCCGATAGGCTTCATAGCGCAGCCATCGTCGCGCGCGCTGCGGTGGTTCCTCTTCCTAGACCGCAAAACGGAAGCGAGCCGGCCCGGCGGGAGGGCGCACTGGATCAGTTTCTTTTTCTCGCAGGTGGTGCGGGCATTGATTGTGGCGGTGGTGTGCTTTATGCTGCTCTGGGGCCCGTCAGTGGGGATTCTCACTGCGGTGGGGACGCGGAGTGGAGGGGACTGGGTGTTTGAGAAGACGTGGGCGCCGCAGATTTTCAAGTTTGTACTGGGAGCGGTACTGGGGCTGATCACGACGCCGGCGTTTGTGGTGTTTTGGTTGGTTAGGGCGGGGTGGGCTTTGCAGACGAATGCCGCGGCGGCGGTGATGCCGGGTGGGTAGGGCAGGGGAGGATAGGCCGAGGCCGAAGGTGATGGACGGCATCGCAAGGGGTCAAGGCTTATTGGGAATTTGGGGGTACCATCTGGCTCCAGGGATGTTCGAGAACATTTCGATAGTGGGCACACTCAGGATAGAAGCTGACGATCACAAGCATAGAAGCGGCATGGCATAGAGAATAGTCTAGATCTTTTAATTATAATAGCAGTATATTTTCGATGTTCATAGCTGTCCACTTCAAGCTGGTGGCAGGAAAGATGTGAACAGCGCCCCTTGGATGGAAGCATACATGACCATGAACATCACGATGCGGCTGCCCCAAGCCTCTCCGCGAAGGAGCTTCCCGGCGAGCCACCAGTACCATAGTGGGAAGGCGGATGAGATACGCGTGATAATCTGGACGTGGTAGTTCGTCACTGCAGCACGGCGAGTAGAACCTGTGCCGCGGCAGCGGAACGGACTAGCGTGTCGAGACGGCCCGGCTCCGGCTCCGGCTCCACAGTAGTGGGGGTTTTCTTACCGGTCGATGCCTTGGGCCGCGCAGGTTCTGTGGTTGCAGTCGCCGACACCGAGGTCTCGATCCCCGACCAAACCAGGATGGCCAGCATGGGCGCGGCGAGCAGAAACAGCGGTATGTTCGGCAAGTTCCAGTAGCGGAGGAAGCCGACGTTCCTATCCCAAGGGTCAGCATCTCTGGGGTGGTCCTCGAAAAGCCTCGGCGCAAAAAAAAATAAAAAATTCGACGGTCACTCACCAATAATGACGCTGGACAAAAGTGTAGATGCTCGGCAGGTGGTCCTGGCACCAAGGCCGCCGAGGCACCTGGGTGGAACCGGATGCGTCGGAACAGTAGCGCTGATAGGCCACAGCTTGAGGCACAAGCGAGCCTGCTGCCACAGCGATTCCACCCATGCCAAGAGCCAAGAGCCTCCTCACACCACCTATCGTTGTGAAAGGGAATCCTTTCTCTTGCCATGGGCTAGACGTGGAGAACAAGCTATTCGCGAGCCTCGGTAGGACTTGGAGGACCTCCCATGCAAACGGAAGTCCGTTTAGGATACCATTGCTACGGAAAGCCGTGGCTACCCCAAAAGAAAGACCCGCCAGAATGAGGTAACCATCCCGGGCGATCGTCTTGGCGGCCAGACAGCTCCTGGCGTAAAGGAGATAGCCGGTAAAAGAAAACAAGGCGCATGAGCTCTCGGCAAATGGCGCGGTGAGGAACAAACCGGCGGGGGAGATGACGTGCAAGCCCGCGCTGAGTAAAGACACCAAGACTCTCTGGGGATGGTTGCGCCAGATGACCAGGCTGAGGCGGAAGAGCACCATCACGGAGAGGAGGTGGAAGGTGTTGGCGATGAGAATACCCACTAGGGTCTCCAGAAGTGCCGAGCCTTGGCCGTCTGTTGATCCGGGAGAGAGCCCTTCAGTGACGAAGCCGAGCCTAGTCAGAGCTGCACGGGACAGAGGAATAGCCGGCAGAGGTCAGCGGTGAGACTTTTAGGTGTGAGGGCTGATGGATCGATGGGCTGAGTGAGAGAGGGCAGTACCTATGATAACGCTCCTGATTACAATTGGCAGTGCGGTGCCAAAGGCCCACTCCTGCTCGAACCGGTAGCCCCGGCGGGCTACGCTGACATAGTAGATGGCATCCCAACTGGCGAAGCGCGTCACCAGGTTGGCGAGAAAAGTCCGGCGCACCGCTGAGTCCTGGCTGCCCAGAACAACCAGGGCACCTGATGTGTCGTAGACATCCCCAATACAGCTCCCGGCTGCGATGGAAAAAATGAGGACTTTCCAGACGGCAAACGCCGCGATCAGCGTCTGATGCGGGTGGGAGACGACATGTTGGTGATGACTTCGCATTCTCGAGGCGCCAATCCAACCCAACCAAGGAAAAGGGGATCCGGCGCGGCCGCGGGTTATCGAGGGCGTGCAGATTAAGGTTCGCGGGACGATTTCCAAGGCATGGTCAAATGAGCCGCAGTCCTCCAAATTAAGGTACCCCGATGTGCTGCGCGTCGCATGTCGTTTCCAGAAATCGCTGATGAGGTTCGTCGCGTTGTTGCCACGCGAAATAAATGCGGGGCGTGACGTCGCCAACAATGCGGCAGCTCAAGTTCGGCAGCCGCCTGCCGCTGTCTCCGAGAGGCTTGGCATTGGGGTTCGTCCCGTTTTTCATCTTGACATCACATACCGGGTTTTCCCAGGATAGTTCGCAAAGAAAGCTGGAATAAAATATATTGATTTCTCGGCCGCGAAATAGACAGGCCGTCGGAACAAACGTCATAGAACTTGGAGCAGCAAAAGGTCGCGCACCATGGTCCATGGCATCTTGACCAAACTGGCAAGGGGGTTAGGGTTGACTAACCTTCCGTGCTTGAGCAATCGAAGAATGTTTCCGGCCGGAAAACCAGGTCGCCCGAACTCCAGATGATCGGTAATCGGGGTCGCATAGTTGTCCGATGCGCCCCACGGAAGAGGGTAGCTATTCCACGTGGGGTATAGCCTGGCATCCCAACTTCCCGCAGGTCCTCGGCATCGAAGCGGTGTGTTGGTTGGTGGGAAAGCGTTGTACCCCAGTGTAATATCCATCGGCAAGTTCAGATATCTTGCGCACAACATTTGACGGCCAGCTCAATCAATATCAACAAGATTTGAGCTTAATCAGGGAACAGGCAATGTTAATTGACGTACGACGATCATACTTTTTGGACGACTGAACGCTAGCCTGGGTTAGTCCATGGGGGAATTACATCGTGGCATCGAGGCCCCGCGCTGGTGCTGGGCGAGTTGAAACGCTAGATAAACCTCTTCGTCATCCCCTCTTTTCGAGGATGATGGCCCACAACGTACAGCTGTCTCTGTGTCCGGTCGCAATGAATGTCTTAAACAAATGAAGAGGGCAGATCTCGATCAGTCTTCTCAGCAAGAAACTGCCCCGCACTGCTCAATAATCGACCTCAGCGCTCCCATCCATCGCCACTGCCCATCCCCGGGTTCCGTCCGCAAACAACACTTGAAAGGGGGCACCAACACGGAAGCCGGCTCGGCCGGAACGACTCCAACTCCTTTCTTCCACACACGTCGAAGAGCGCGTGCCACAGCCAGGTACCTTGCTCTCCGAATCAGAACCGACGTTCTTTTTGCTCCACTCGCACTGGAAGCGCAGTGTGATTGTCATATGCTTTTTGTCACTGGCAGCTTCGAACCCGACGGAGCGGCGCAACGTGACCGCGTCCCATCTTTCCCGAATCCACCCCTCGGTATCGGCACACAGGCTGTGGATGCAACTCCATATCATCGGTGTCTGATTGACCAACGCATTTCGATTCCTTAACTCCAGCTTCCAGGATCCTAGCTGTGGCACTCGACCGGATCAGGTGCTTGGTAAGGCGCCGCCGACCTAGCTGCCCCCCTGTTTGGTGATTTGATCCACTGGCCCCAGCGAGAATCCAAGGGCAACCCGACCTCGACAAATCTTCCTCCTCTCTTCCCACGCGCAGGCGACCCTTTATATTACCTCATTGCTCGCAGCTGGACATCTGGACGACAGACTACGTTATAACTCCCTTTTGTTTTTAGCACGCATCACGCACCACCTCCGATCGCTCCTTCCGGCTCTAAGCCTGCCCCGAAATTAGACTCCCACTGGAGACGCCATCTCGACAGCCGCGCACTTAGCTCATTCCGTCAGAATTAGAAAGAGGCCATAGATCTTGACCGAGACGTCAAGTGGCCAATGGCAGCTGGTGCTGCCGGTGGTGTAGTTATACTTCGGCCTGGCAGCTCCCATTAGGCGACCGATCCGGTGCCATCACGACTCTCTGCTGGCGGGGTATTATAGATCACACCACGCAACCAGCCGGTTGCACACCGAGGACTGAAGCTGGCTCTTCATACCTTCCGTCCCATCTTTTACTCGCTCGCACCTTCTGTTTCACTTTGTCCGAAAACGGAAGGCTCAGGGTTACCTGGGCATCCTCGGCGATGTTGTTTTTGCACTCACACGATGAATATTCCAACGCCACATCCTCCGTAGCAGCCAGCAACCTACGATCTCCCCTCTTACGATCCGCCCTCGCTCCCGTCAAGACGCGTGCGAACGCCGATGGCCCCCCGGCGGCACCCGTGCGACGACGAGCGGCATCCGAGCATATCCCCCGCAAAGCATCTTCGCCGGAGCCCATCGTCCGCTTCCAGGAGGTCGACGAGGAGGAAGTCCCCAGTCCAGGCCCAGTTCCAGGGATGCATGAGGACAGCTTACTCTCCGAATCGGAACTCAGCGAGGCAACAGCTTTCTCGCTCGATGCCAGCGCAACGAGGCGAGGGGTGCGCCGGCGCCGGCGAGCCTCGCACAAGAGTACTCAGTATTTCCTTGGATACCCCACTCCCAGCAGGCTCGACAAGACGAGGGTGATGAAAAAGGTTCTGCCAAGACTATTGTTGCAGCTGCAAAAGGTGTATGAGGATGGGAGGTCACGCCCCGTTCTAGAGGCCTTCCCGGCGTCGAGAGTTGCCGGGCCAGTGATAGCTCCGAGGCTGGCAAAGCGATTTCCGGGGATATTCGGAGTAAAGCGGCACCTCGGGTATGACGACATCGTCCTTGTAAGAAGGGATGACGACGACTCGGTCTCTGAGACGGAAAGTGACGCTGAGGAGAGCTTGGAGAAAAGGAGACTCTTGGCAGTCTATAGTCCACTCAAGAACTCGGAAGAGGCTGAGATTGTGCTCGAAGACGGATCTGTATGGGTTGCTAAGCCCCGGGCGAATGGGTCCTACGATTTCGCCCACGTCGATGAGCACGGTGTTCCCACAACGGTGCGGTGGGCTCGCAGAAGCACTAACATACTTACGCCCGAGACCGTCCTGACGGAAGCAGTCGTTCCTATGACCACATCGCCAACATCTTCACAAGTTCGCTTCACTTTCAGTGTTATCAACCCTCTGACGCGCCGCCATCCAGTTATGGCGACTTTGACTCAGTCGACCCTCGAAATACAAGATACCTACACGCCTGTTTCCTCGTCTTATGGCCAATACCCTCCGCAAAGGAATTCAGGACGCACAGTTTCGTTGACAGCATCATCACCCGTAACATGGGGTGCCACTTCTTCGGCGCCGCCTTCCAAGCGGTCCTCTATGGGCTCAACGACTGACGGGGAAAGTGAAGACGGGATTATTGCGCTTCCTTCGGCTTCGGAAATCGATTCAAGGCGGGCAGTTCACCCAATTGACGAGTCGATCAAGCTGCTTATTTCTGTGACCGCCCTATGGGTGACCTTGCGATCAGGGTGGTCGGCAGCCCAGATTCCCAGCGGCCCCGAGCTTGTAAGCTCCCCGTCTAACTCCACAAAGTCATCACGGCGACACACATGGAGCCGGACCAACTCCGAGACATGTAGTAGGCAGACGCCACAACACTCCGAGTCAGAAGCACCGCCATCATTACCCACTAAACGCTACTCAATGCCTTTACCCAACGATGACAATCCAAGCGCCTCGGTCTCGCCGCCGTCGCGAACGCCGACTCCAGTGTCCGGCTCGAAAGACACCCCACACCGGGCCACCAGCACCGGGGCGGCGTTTATGCAGCGCCGCATCCAGAGGTTGGAAGCGGGTGAACAAGAAGGCGAGAAGAAAACACACCATATTTACCGCCCCCACTTCACAAAATCTGCTTCGCAAAACACCAGCTCCATCACCGTCGCCGCAATACAGCCTAGCACCATCCCACAGTGGAGCGGTCCCGAAGAAAGTACAACAAGGACACGCGGCGTCAGAGAGAGAGAGGACACAGGGAAGAAAGGGTTCCGCTCGAGGCTATCGAAATGGATGCACAAACTCGGATCGCGTTAGGTACGCTCTCACACGGCGTCATTTGCCCGCACGTCGCTGCGGCGGGCTTGAGTCGCGGGCCATGTGACTAGGTTTACCTGTATACACCTAGTGTGTGAATCAATAGCTGCGGACATCGCGGTGCCGAGAACCTAATGATATGTTTCAAGTCACCTGATAAGTTGACTCTCTCCCCTGACAAAGACTGTCCTGTAAACACATCAAGAGTGAAATAATCAGACTACATGCCCCTCTCTTCCCATTCGGAGAAAACAATGTTCGTCTATCAGGGCTCCCGCGAAACGTGGGTCGGCTTCTCCCCGCATAGGGCCCGTTGCGTTTCTGAACTCCGGGAAGCAAGGTAATTTAGCCGCAAATGGAAGGCAATATACGACCACTTCCTTGCCTCAAATGCGTAGGGTGGTTCTCACTTACAGCCTGCCCACGAGAACCCCAGATTCCGGGCTGCCAGCCAGACAGTGGGAGTTTCCTCCGCAATGCAACCATGGAACCTCAGTGCTACACATCTTATATGTCCACCAATCGTCCTGATGATCCGACTGCCCGTTTCTCCGCGCCTGATTCCGATATGCGCAACCGAGTTTCACTATCCTGTCATTGTCATTGTGGTGCAAGGCTAGATGATCGGTATGGAGGTATTTATACCGCTTCACCCGGAACATTGACAACGGTAAGACGGTAGTGTAGGTAGACGATGCACCCGCACCACCGCCGACGACAATGAGATCCATCGCCGCAGCCCTCCTGGGCCTAATCCCCTACGCACTCGCCGCCTCGCGCACCTCTCCTCCTTCCGGATGCCTAGTCGTTTCCAAGTCCCCTGCTAGCGGACAATACGGTACCGTCAACGCGGCCGTAAAGGCCGTGGCGGCATCCTCGTCTAGCGCGCCCCAGTGCATCTTCATCTACCCAGGGACATACGCCGAACAGGTGCTCGTCCCGTCGCTCAAGACGTCGCAGCTGAGCATCTACGGGTCGACGACCGAGACGTCGTCGTACGGCGCGAACACTGTTACCCTGACCAGCTCGCTGTCGCAGGCGAATGGGCTGTCGAATGACGAGACGGGCACCCTACGTGTCAAGGCGGCCGGGTTTAGGCTATACAATGTCAATGTGAATAACGAATATGGGAAGGGGAGCCAGGCTGTGGCGCTGAGTGCGCAGGCCGACAGTGGGTATTATGGGTGTGGGTTTACGGGGTTCCAGGACACGCTACTAGCCAACAGTGGGAGGCAGGTGTACAGTCGGTGTTTGGTACAGGGTGCGACGGACTTTGTGTTTGGGAGGAGGGGAGCGGCGTGGTTTGAGAGGTGTGATGTGCGTGTGGTGTCGGCGAGTTTGGGATATGTCACTGGTAAGTTTTTCGTGAGGAAAAAGGGGGTGGGTGATAGGGGGAGATGGTGTAAGTGGCTGACAAATGAGTACAGCATCCGGAAGGGAGTCGGCCTCCGACTCGAGCTATTATGTCTTCAATGGCGGCACTGTTGCGGCAGCGGCTGGCCACAACGTGCCGAACGGGGCGTATTACCTGGGTCGACCGTGGGCGGCGTATGCGAGGGTGGTCTTCCAGCGGACCGAGATTTCGGCCGTGATTAACCCGGCCGGCTGGAAGATCTGGAACAACGGAGATGAGCGGACCGGGAATGTGCTGTTTGGCGAGTATCGGAATACTGGGCCAGGAGCGTCGGGGAACAGGGCGTCGTTCTCAAGGCAGCTGGGGGAGCCCGTGGCTATGGCGACTGTCCTCGGGAGCGGCTACTCGGGCGCAGCATATTATGATGGAAGCTACTTTTGAGCAGTAATGATAGAAAAGAGAACCGCCTGTTGGCAACATTGGTCAAGAATGCCGGTGTTAGTGGTATCTGGAGTAATCTGCCTTGGTGGTCCATGTCGGTTTGCATGTCGGCTAGAACACGACGCGGTAATAGGTATCCGCCAGTCTTGAGCCCAAAGGCACGGATCTTGTGCGCGTCGTCTGACAGCAAGTATTAAGTCTGCTTCGTCGAATCGGATTTGGTCCTTACTGAGGCTCGGATCCATGATGGAAGGCTGCGATGGCTGAGCAATGCCTGGGCGGTGAATGATCTCGACCTCCTGGAATTCCTGTGTTGCGGTTGGGGCTGCCGTTTTGACTGGTCGGCTATGCCGAATTTAATTGGCTGCTAACCTACAATTGCTAATCTACACTTGAGCCCAGACATCTCTCGCGTACTCCTCCAGTTCTTGAACGCCGAAAACCAAATCTCCCTCACTAGGGCCCGGATCTCTGAGGAAGAGAAGCCTGAATGAAAGTATTAATGCACCCCTAGTGACATTGTACGATATCGGATTAGTAGTGGCGTTCTGGGTAATCGTGATGCTTTGTCTAAGCATAGGCGTTGGGTGTTGAAGAGAGTACCGCGTTGTGGTAGCTCCAGGGCGAACTGCCATCTCTTCCTCCCACCTCTCCAATAGGATTGTAGTACCGTCAAACTTGGAAAGAAGAACAATCTTGACCTCGTGGTTTGACATAGAAAACCACCGCTTCATAGTTAAATGTAATTGCCCTAACGTCTGAGAGAATCCCGCCTCGATAACAAGTGTTGGCCAGGCACCTTTACCAGCTCGTTGAGGCTTTGGGCCACCAGTTGAATCACCCTCTTTACTGCTTTGTCCTTGTTGTGCTCGACGTTTAGCACTGCCAATATTTCTCCAACTGTTCTTTAAACCCATATCGCGAATTTGCCCGAGAAACTCGTCATATGGCCGTTTGTGAAGCTCCTCATGAAGGTCGGTCGTGATCGTAATAATAAGGATCCGAGAGTTACTGTCGTAATCGCGAAAGCGGTACCTGCGGCCTTGCTTCTCTCGCTTCTCTCGCTCACGTTGGATTTCGGTGAAATGACTAGGAGAGACGTCTAAACAATTAGTATAATATATAGAAATAAAAGGGTAATACTATACTTGTAACAGTGAGGGAATCCCCACTAGTGTGATCAATTCTGTTGAAAAGATCTTGCACTTTGGTGAATTGTATGGTCTGGGAATTGTCGGTCTGGGGATCGCTATCTTTCGTCGAGTTTACCGAAGTAAGTATGGTAGACGTCGACAGAACTGCCGATGAAGCCGACACCGACGGAGATGTCGTCGACCTTGATGTGATTAACGCCATGACGAAGCGTTGAAGTTTGAAGTTGGGATCCGTGAGATACGTGGGGGAAGCCATTGGTGGGGTACAGGCTGCTGAAGCTTGTGAAAATGGTGGGGTCTGCACTAGCCAGTGGCCCGAGCTCTGCCAAAAACGGCATCCCAAACCGCGACACAGACACTCAAGCTGGAAATTCTGTGATTGTGCCAAATATAGAAATGGCGAACCCCGCATACCGGCTTGTGGCACGTCACACAACGCCAATATCAACGATCTTGACAGAAATGGCGCGGTGTCCCAACACTTTCTGAAAGATGACAAGTGTAATAGTTGCAATGTGGAAGCCTGGTTGAGCCGCGGTCGCGATTGGGGAGCCTGCAGGTTCCACGGTCACCCACAACAGCAATCGGCCCAGAAGTCGCTGGAAACCAGCAAACAGGGAAGGAGCGGGTAACCACGCGGGGTCCCATCGTGATGCGATAGTTGAGTGCAAAAGGAGCACCTGGTAATCGCCAAGTGCTACGGCCGAGCTGACCCGTAGATTATCAGACAAATCCTTCTTTTAATTGATGCTGCCACTCACACAACCGTCACGCCTGTCTGACCCCCGTCAGCGCCCGCAACACGGCTCGCCATAGCCTCGTCACCTCGGAGCTGCTCCGGACGGCAGCCTCTCCAAACAGTGGAGCACTGTTGCTCCTGTTCACCGACTCGCGGTTATTTTCTTTCTTGCTCTTGGTATTTGTTAGGTAGTCTGTGTCAGCCATCACGTCAACCTCTGGGTATCGTTACCTACTAGGTTCTCATCCGTCGCGTTGGGAATAGCTCTGCATCCCACGCCTACTGCAAACGAAGGCAAACGGAGCCTAATGTACCCGCAAATGATCGGCAGCCGTGGAGGTGGAGGAATTCCGACCGCTGTTTATTTGCTTGGGGGCTGTGGATGCCTGGCTGTGTTGAGTCGCCTGCGGTTCCAGCATTGTTCCGTATAACAATTTCGGGCGAATCAGACTGCTCCATCCAGAGGAAGCCCTGGTAGCCGACTGATACCACGAGGTTTTGCGATTGCGCCTCTCTTATTATCTCCTTAACTTCGCCGCTGATTGAGAATGCTCTCTAGGACTTGAGATATCTCATACATCACATATGGACACGCTTCTAGGTTGCGGTAACTGCTTGAGATCAAATTCTTTCGAAGGTTTCGATCTTCATCCGTCTTGAGACAAAGAGACAACAATGAGGTCTCTCAGCGTTTCAGGAAACCCTCGTCCTCGACCTCGGTTATCGACCGATATCATCCCTCCGTTTCCCGACCGACGTCTCTCGTATCTGACCCGCTCAAATGCTCTCAACCGTGGTCCAAGAAGCTTCCCTACTGCCGCCAGCGGACATGACGCCGAAGAATCACATCCATCAGCACTAAGTAGCCTTCACACGCCAACTCAGCCTTCGGACGATACAAACCTTTCCTCGGGCAGCTCCAAGGGGCCCCTTCGTGAATCATCTATCCGCACACATGATGAACCAGGAGAACCTTCGATCCGATCATCCCTTGCAGTTACATGCCTCGACAAGGCCGAGAAGGCAACCAAGCCGCACACAAGTGAAAGCGAAATAATCCAGCAACTACGGCGCGAGAAGTGCGCTTTGGAGCAGCATAATAGGGCTCTTGAAGACAATGTCAAACAGATTCTAGACTCGTTGAGGTCGTGGGGCTATGAGGTCGATTCCTTCAGCGAGCTCGGGAGACGATGCAACACGGCCACAATAACTATGGGCACCAGACAGCAAGAACTGCTGCCATCGGCTGCAAGCAACTCAACACCTCGCGTGATACTGCTCCTCAAGCTGTTGGAACGTCAGCTGGGCAAACAAGACTCATCCGGCGCCAGCCACCTCGACAAGATTCTTGACCCAAAACAGGCAGCCGACTTTGCTGGGGTTCTCGATGCTCACCATCACCTCTTAGCTCCTCGGTCAGCCTGGATCAAAGTTTGCGCGCTTTGTCAGGTCCCTCGTTTCCAGGGTGTGCCAGTCGCCTCGCCGATCAGCGATCCCGCGCTGACCCTCTTCGTTCGTCCACCCTCAGAGTCCTACGATATCTTTAACGAATTTCACTCTTCGCCGCTGGGCACTACACCTTGCTGTTCTGAGTTTATCTGCGACACCTGCTACGCTCGTGGGATCTGCTCAAGCTTCAAGAAAGACTTCTGGTTTGACCTTGACTCAGAATATTGGATCAAGTGTCCTTTTCCGCCGTGTAGGACAACTTTGCCCCTGAGATACAACGTCGAAGTCACAAGCATGCTCAGGTCTCTCAACGATCCGGAGATTCTCATCCATACCACTCAGTTCGAGCGCGCCAACTCGTTGCGCGCCGCGATTTGCGCACTTGACCCGGTACCCAGACCAAACGCCCTGGTTCGCGCTTCTCGGTTGGCGCATCGGCTACAAAACCGAGGCTACATGTCTGACCCCTTCGCTATAAAGGAGGCACTCGACATAGAAGCGATAATGGTGCCAGTTGACTCCGTTGATGGATCAGAGACCCTCCAGGTGCCCATCTTTCCGGGCCTACTAATCCCAGCCGGATCAAGCAGCACCGAATCTCAAAATGGTCGTGAATGTACAGTCTGCACAGAGACACTCGTTGACTTTGCCGATGGAACACCAGAAGACGAGGCACGATGGGAGGCCGCCACTAATGCCTTCCCAGGCGACTGGAGATGGCTGGTCCGGTCGTTTCCAACCCCCTATTCTCTTCCTGCATGCAGTACTAACCACACCCTTGACATATGTAACGCATGCTTAGAGCGTCACCTCACAACGCAAATCGAGTCACGGGGCCGTGCTGCTTTGGAGTCGCTAAGCTGTCCTTACCCGGGATGTGGGCATGCTTACTCGCATGAAGAGATACGGATGCTCGCTTCTTCCGAGGTTTTTTCACGATACGATAAGCTACGCTTGCTTGGTCACATCGCCACGCTCCCTGACTTCCGTTGGTGTCTCAGCGAGAGTTGCGACATGGGACAGGTCTATCACTTTCCCCGGATGCCATCCTTCCCAGACACGCGTCACCGCAGTCGAGTCGTGTGCGACGCGTGCGGCTTCGAGATGTGCTTCTACCACCAGGTACCGTGGCACAAAGACCAGACATGTGTCGACTACGACGCCGATCGCGGTGATCCTGAGTCTGAGGCGACAGAGGAGTGGCTGAGACAGAACACCAAGCCATGCCCGGGTATGTGCGGTGCTTCTGTTGAGAAGAAAGGGGGTTGTTTTCATATGACATGCCAGGTGTGTCGTTTTGAGTTTTGCTGGGAGTGTCTGTCAGACTGGTCTGTCATTGCAAACGTCGATCCGGTTACGAACAGGAGGCGGTACCGGAGGGATGCCCACAACGAAGGCTGTTACTTTAGGGGAGAAAACGCCCCGGAGGCGACGATGGTAGCGGGGAACACTGTTGGCGATGCGTTGCGTGGTTACTTGTGATGTCTTACACTAAACTGATATTATGCTGTCATGACTTACGGCGCGAAAGGATAAAAGAGATACCACTCGCTTGGATATGGTGGATGATGTCTGTACACACAGAAGGTATGGAAGGAGAATTTGGAATGTCGAGCGCAAGGAAGGGGATGGAAGTTGTCGAGTTTGATTCTATCTGGTCCACGAGGTGATTACCTGAGGGTTGTAGAATATCAGCTGGTATAGCGATAACATCTCACTGAGTTGTAGTCGTTGCCAATGTGTTCAGGGGTTTTAAGGATGAGTAGTTTCCCCATGATATCTCCAGACTCGGCTCGTTCTGGGCTGATTCAAGTTTTTACAATCGAGGACAAGCTAGCATGGTACCTCCATCAACCACTGTCATACAAGCAACCTGGAAGCCATCCGATGCCAAACCCGGAGCCAGGATGGCTTTGCGGTGTTGAAGGATAGGAGCCTTCGTTGTTGTGTTTGATCGATTGGATTCTAGTTTTGAGGTGATGGTTTCTTCCTTCAGAAAGCTGCGCTCTCCCTTCTTTTTATCCTTCTCAGCCAGCCCTGAGTTTCAGCAGCCTGAACCCTCTTTCTGACGGTACCTATGACTCTAAACGGCGTGTTGGCATGACACGTATCAAACCCTCGAAGAAATTTCTCAAACGTCGCGTGTCTCGTGGAAAACAAAGTTTTTCGTAACCTAATAGTTACACAAAGTAGTAAGGCGAATAATGCTCCAATTACCGAAAAAGTGAGGTGGCCTATGTTCAGGTTGATTCAAATCGGGGCTGAGATGGCTGTTGAGTTCTTCGGTGCTACATCTAAAGGAAGTTAAGGTGGTTGAGACTTCGCTCTCTCATTGATTGTCTTCAAATTTCTCAATTGAACATGTGTCTATCATCTGAGTTTCAGTCAATAGGTCGGAAGACATCCCCACCAAATGCCTTACCTATCCGTTTCTCTTCACAAATACTACCAAGCATTCTTTATTTCACAGATAGAGTGCTTGGCTTGAGCTCTTAGGCCTAGGTAGGCTTTTCATTTCACGACTGCAACCGCTATAGAACCTCCGATTACGTCAAGACATGATGATTAGGTGCTGGCCAAATTTCAAATTCCAAGAGACTGGGCATCTGCGCCATTTACAAGCATCATCGACAGGGCATATTTCAGCTCTTCATTTCCATCAGCAACGAGCACAAGTAAGCACCCCTGAAATATTGAACTCAGGGTCGTAATCGCATCGGCGATCTCAGCGCTCGGTGTGTGCGTGCGCTCAGGTGAGCGGGCAACTCCCGCTTCTCCGAAAGAGGAAAAGAGGCTGATGCCCAGAACCCAATGATTTTCTTATCGAATGATTGAGCGAGTGAAAAAAAAAACTCTACAACTCATCACCGTTGCATCAGAAACACGAGAGAGGAAAGATGTGTGGCTGCGAGCAGTTGGTCCAAGCTCCGCGGCTGACTGCCGAAAACCGGAGAAAAATCCTGGCAAGCGCCGATGCCAAGGCGCTGAGGAAGGTGTGATGAATGTGAGCTGTCACCTTTACGATTGCGTGCGACTGTGGTTCGTAGGGGAGCTTTTTTGAGCTAGCTTCTTCGAAATTTTCTCGTTTTCTTATCTTTTTCTGGAGTGGCAATGGCAAAAGTGAAAAGATGGCTTGGGGATAGCTAAACAAGACAGTCGCGACTGTCGAAATGAACCGTAGGTCTGTGCGTGCGAGATTCCCCTCCATTGCGACCTTTGAGAGTCCTAGATGCGGGTGGGAGCTCCTCGCCCTCTATTGGCACTATCAAGATCTCGAATTAGGAAATTGGAACGACTCCGCTTCATGGAGAGGGTAGCCGAAACAGAAAACGACACGTCTGCTGCGGGACTTCGCGAGCCGTTAGTTGGCTCGAGACGGACCCGACAGGGAGTGGAGGCGGACGTGGGAATAAGGTGTGGTTTGGTTATCGTTCGGCCCACTCGCGCTGTGACGGATTGGGGACAAGGACGTTGTCGATCGAGAAAAACGCCCTCCTACGAGCCTTGGCGTCGCTGCGGCACTATCTAACGTCCACTAGTCTATCGGTGTGCAAGGTTTGCGCATCGGGAGAATTGGCTCGCAGCAGTGTCGCTGACTGTCTAACCCATCTTGCCAGTGTCGATTCGTGAAAACTGACGCAAGTGGCAGCAGTGGGAGTGGAAGTGGGCGGCGGGGTTGGCTGTGGGCTGGCTGGCTCCGCTGGGCTGCGGGAAGCTCCACCGCGTGAGGAGTTCGGCTACTGGAGCTGCTGGAGCTGGCCTGCGACCGTGGAGTGCCTGCATACGCGAGGTCGAGGGCAGCATCGCGCTTCTCCAGCTGCGCAGGCCAAACCACATCCGGACCATCGAGACCACGAGCGGGTGCCAAAACGGGCACAAATGACTCCTCTCGGCCCATCTCGGATTCCAACAGGGCGGGGGCTTCTGAAGTGGCAAATGGCAAATGGCAAATGGCAGGCAAGCCAGCGCAATGCAGAGGGCAGAGGGCGAAAAGTCTGCCACAGGCGCCTGCCTCTGAGCGCACCGCGATGTCACGACGGCTCGTCAACGCCAGCGTCCAGGGCACGGAAATTTGGGAATAACCGTCTCGACCGTCGCAAGACCTCAGCGTGTGTCATGCGGCCCCGCATGCGGCCCTAGGAACACGCGCGAGTATGCGAGAGAGAGAGAGAGAGACAGAGAGCGCCCTTCACGGCCGGTCAAAGCTGTCCGTCAGTGCGTCGCTCACGCGCTCGCCGCTCACATCCGCGCACTGCCGATACCTCATCATCGCCCTTTCGCCTGGTAGTGTAGTCGCCGTTGCGGGCCCGCTCGCCAGGTTCGCACCTCAGTCCGCTGTCACCGCCCGCTTAACCAAAAGACCAGGGTCGGCGACGTTGACGCGTGCGTGTGTCTGTGTCACGACGGCACGGGAACAAGTCCACGTCGCTCGAACCTGGATCGCTGTCGCCCATCGCCAATTGTACAGAGTACAAGGCCGCCATCCGACCGCGCGCCGTCTGCTCGATTGATTGAGTCCGAGAGATTGCAGGGGCGTGGAGTGATAAAGAAACTAAGTGCGGCGCTGGTATACACTTGTGCTGCTATAGCGTTAGTTGGCGACCGCTGTGTAAGCCAGCCAACAGGAGGAACTCGAACGGACTCCGGCGCCTCCCACAATCACCTCATCATGGCCTCTTACTTCTCCGCACCCCGACTTGGACGTTCCCCCCACTTGTTTTTTAGGGGACCCCCTCGTGGCTCGTGGCTCGTGGTTGCGGTCGTGGAGCGATGAGGTGCATTTGTTCCAGCCTCGTATCGGCCACGGTTTTGCTCTAATTCGAGCTATCGTTCATCTACAAGTCCATGCCCTGCTTGATTGCACCCGAACCCGCGTTTCTTCAGGCAGGACCCGACAGGGCTGGGCGGTAGCACTCTGGCCGCCCTCGCAGTGCGCTGTGAAGGGAGGTGCTGCTAATTTTACATCCACGACTTTGTCCACAGTGACCAAGCCGCCGGCAGCAGGCAGCACAGCGAGCACAGCAGACTCCAGAGCTGGCCAGCAGGCGCAATCCCTGCTCTCCAGCGTCCACCCCCCCTCAACTGCGGGGCAATTGCAGCGAGATTGACAACGGCCAGAGTGCAACGCGGCAGGGGTGTTTGTGTTCAAGGCAAATCCACCATGTGCCAGGGGTCCACGTCCCCTCCCACCTCCGCGAGCCGTCGTCACATCGCGCCGAACAAACAGCAACACCAATCACGTTCCCGGCCATCCCTGCCCGCCCTCCCATCGCGTCCATCTGACCGATTCGAACTCCAAACGGCGGCGGCGCTGCTGCTGCTGATGAGGGGGAGGGGTGGGTGAAGCCCATCGCGGACTCGGCCGCTGTGAGTGTGGGTGCGCCGTGACAACGCTCCACGCTGAAGGAAGGGTGAAGGAAGAGCGGAGCCTGCGGCGCCCCGACAAGCACCGCATTGCGCCGGTGCTATGCTACGAGGAGGGGAAAAGGCATTATCAGGGGCAACTATAACGTCGACGTTATCATCAGCAGGCCATCTGGCGGGGAATGTGGCGAGCTGCCCCAGTCCGTTCATTGCCTGGTGCCTGGTGGGCTCATCTCCTCGCAAAACAGCCAGCCTTTTGTTACGGGTACTTGGCCTTTGGAAACATCTGACCCGCCCGCCCACAATCTACTCCGCGCGCCGACGTTGCTCTCACGAAATCGAGCCCGTTACAACCAAGCCGTGGTTTCCAGGTTTCCCCGACTTGGTAAGCTCCTTTCGGTACCAGAAATCGCAACACCGCCCACACCTTTTTCGCCCTTTCCTGCCGCTGGTTCGTGGTCTGATCCGGGCGACTGCTCACAGACAGGTGCTTTCTTGCAGCAGTAGCCCGATGACGACCAGATGATTTGCTCCTCCCAAGATCCGCTTCATTGAGGTCCGATTGATAGTACCACAGGAGCAAGCGGATGCACCGCATAGGTAAGGACGCGACTACGGCTTCCCATGTGCCGCATTCCACGGCAATTATGTGCCTACCTAACCGGGCACCGAGTTTATGGAAGAAGGATCCCCATCACACCACTCAGCCCACTGTTGCATTTTGCTTTGATGATGTCAGTCGGTCGGACTTTTGTTGATTTTTATTTTAAATATTTCTACTTCCTGAGACTGGGCAAAATCAGCCGGTGCTTTTTGCTGTTGAGTCGCATCCGAGAACTGCCGGCCGAAACGACTTGTCGTCAGCATGCAAGGGGCCTCTTGCACGCAACGCTGCCGACCCCTTCCACGACCGATCGCTGCAGCTGTGTCAGGTCGTTGGCGTTGGGAGGCCGTTATTGTCCATCAAAGGCGAGATTCAGGGATCAGGGGTCGCCGGGACGGACGGCGACAGGTTTTTTTGAATGTTTGAATGAGTAAGGCAGGCGGGTATATTTAGCGTCTACCCGGATTTAAAATTGCTTATCCGAGGGAGGGGGGGTGTTGTGAAGTTGTATCCTATAAGGGTCGGCTGTGATACAATGGATGCGGTGCTGCTGTGCGACGGCGGTCGATGTCGTTGGCTCAAGGTTGATGTTGTATTGCTTTTGATTTGGTTTGAGAGATTTCGAGACAATGGGTTGGTAATGTGCTTGACGACGTAGCAACTAGCTCGATGCATAGTTCCTCAAAACGCTGACCACTAGCCCTGTCAATAACCCCTTCAATGTCAGATTCCCGAGCTGAACTGAGTCCTGAGTAACCTATTAGCTTGGAGCTATGACAATGCTAAGATGTGGGGGTTGAAACACTTTATACACCAGGCGAAGCACGGTTGTTGTCGCACATAGTGCCAGTATGTCGATCTGTGAGACATGGGGAATAAGGGGCTACACGAGGTCAGTGACACAGGGTCTAGTAGATCTAACGTCAGTGCTGAGCTGTTGAGTATATAGTCGCTGGTCATTTCATTCGGCGTTTCTTGTGTGTTATCTCACTGGTTTGAAAGAAGTTGACTTGACTTCAAAGCACAAACCCAACTGCGTTTCAAACCTCGGTGCATATCCGAGCGGTAGTAAGTATAAAGCTTGAGAACTCCCAAGCTATCCCTTACAGGATTCAAGAGGCTAACTCTTTTTGATTACAAGATATTCCATGTTTGAAGCGAGATTGATCGGGACAGTGTGGGCCCTCTGAGTTTGGTAGACTAGGTCCCTCCCTATCTTGGCGACGTTGCACCACGATCATCATCACGCCGACGCATCATCACCGCTACAGCAGCATCATATTCCTCTCAGTAAATTTCTGAATATCCTGACTGTCAGACAGATAAATCCGCTTGCCTCGCACGGCGAATCGCCAACACGAGCGCAACAACCAACATCACGGCAGCGGACTTCCCCCTCCTATATCAAATCCCAAATATAACCGCCTCCATGCCACGCCTTAGCCAAGAACACCTCGAGCGGGCGAGATTTCCTGGCGACTTAGTGAACCAAGATCACACAAAAACATTACACAGCAGCAGCATGCGCATGGCACGGCCTACCTCACCGAGATAGCCCTGATATCGGATGACAAACACTCAGACTCACTCAGACTCAGATTCCAGATTCAGACCACCACCGCCAACGTCACATCCTGTCCCTCTCACTTTGCATCCATCTCGAAGACCGTCCACCCACCCACCAGCAAATAGAACAGACTCAGAGTCGAGAACGCCTGGCGCCAAACCGGTGAGCACCGCGTCTCCCAATCAAAAATTCTCCGCGGCCACCCTCCGCCGCAAACAGTGCCGTGCGTGCCGCAATTGTACCTAACCTACCTTCCTGTCTGTTGCTGACCGGTCGAGACCGGCGCGGTAATCCGGTGGTGGTATACGTAGTACCTGCCATACGTCAGGCATCTCGTGATTGGCGCTCACTTCACTTCACTTTCGATGCGAGAATTGATGCACCTCCAGGCAAGACTCCCAAAATAAAACGCAAATCCAAATCCAAGTCCAAATAAATAGAAGAAGAACACAACCATGCCGCATATAGACAGCAAAGGCCAGTGCCCATTCCATTCTATGTGGGGCTGCGGCTGGCAGTGGACGATTAAAGTAGTAGAAAATAGCGATCCCAAAACTCGCGAGACATCATCTTGCGAACAAGCGAGAACAGCAATCAGTCAGCTTCTCTACATGGGGATATCGGGTTCATACTATTGCGGCTCATTTCAGCACCTCGCATCCCACTAGAATGCAAAGCGCTGGTCCAAACAGTGGTTGAAGAAGTGGAGAAAAGAAAACAGAAAGGAATCCGGAATCCTCGAAGACGCTTCCCGTCCTCGAAGAGACCAAACTTGAGGTGTGCTGCTGGGCGCATGTGCGTGTGCGTGCGGGTGTGTGTGTGGTGGGAGAGAATATGCCTACTGTGTATGTAACAAAAGGGCGCACACCTCTATAATCTGTCGGGAATATAGGTCAGGAAAGTCATGTGAGGTTTTTGGTTCTTACACACCTACCCGCCTCACACTAATCCGTAATCCGTACCTACTGCGTACTGCGTACGTTCGCAGCTACACCTGAAACATGCGGGCGACCTGCAGCAAGCAGCAGCAGGTGCTGCCGCAAACGTAAACGTCAACGTCAACTCTAGCCAAAGTGGTTGGCTGGTCCGGTGGCTTGCGCTCCGAAATCCCCCAACCTCTCTGCCCTGCATTGCCGCAACTTTGGGCGCTTTTCCCTTTTCCCCCTCCTCTTGCGACGGAGATAATATGACCAACCTTGATATTATTACCTGGCAGCGTCGTTCATTTTCTTCTTTTGATCTTAACAAGGCGCAATTAACGAGTCAAAGTGTCGTCCGAGGGCGTCGCGCGGGCAGGCCAGGAGAGGCAGCCGTACGGTACGAGACGCGGGCAGCCAGCCATTTCCCCAGGGATTGGCAAAGCGGTTTGGTTCGGTTCGGGAGGCTTTGGGGTACCTTGCGGCGCTGGCCGACACGCCGACAGCGGGAACGGACACGAAAAACCGAGGAGTCTGGCCCGGACAGGGTGCTGAGGTGAGCCCAAGATGGCCGAACTGTGGATGCGGAGGTAAGCATGGGTAGGGCTATAGTTTCCATGGTACGGAACACGGCCAACTGATCGGGCAGCCACCAAGTTCATTGGCTGAGCCTCCCTTAACAGCAGACAGCTAAGGGCGTGTGCCGTGGATTGATTTCTGATTTTCTCGGCCGGCTTGGGCGGGCGGCGGCAGCAGGAGAATCAGTCATGTTGAATATCATGTCAACACAAGCGACGATTGAATGCTAACCAGGCTCAAGCTGAGTGGGTGGACGGTAAAACCGCCAGTTTTCCGTCTTGCATTGACTTCCAATCGCCCATAGCTGTAACTCAACCAGGTTGTCGACAACGGTCGGGGTTTCTAACCCCTGGTCAAGACGGGAGCCACAAAATAAAACGGCATCTCCAAGTCTGCCATTGGGACCTGCACCAGCTCTGGAATGACCAGAGACGGCCTGGAGACCATAGCGTGGAGCAGAACATCAAACAAATTTCAAACAACGAAACTGAAGAGGATCCAAGCGGCACTGCAGGAGGCTACTGCATCATTTTTGCTTATAGGGCTGGTCATGATATATAAACAGAGGCTATAGCAAGACCGACGTTTGCAATGTGAGGTACACTTGCCCTCGCATCTGCAACCGTCGACAAAAGCAGCAATTATCTTGCCACCAGCGCACCGAAATTGGACACCGGTATGTAGGCAGCTTGCCAAAAACACACCAGCCATTCCCGTGTCCGCACACGCCGGGCCAACGACAGTCCACGCAAGGGAGCACGACGGAAAAGGGGGGGGAAAAGGGGGCGAGAATGGAAGGTTCGTGCAACTAGCCCGAGAAAACCGGATGGAACCGAACGGCGCACGTCTGAGGAGTCCGAGCAGACGATGGCGCCTGGGGATGGAAGCCGTCAAGACATGCAGCCCTCGGTCGAACGCTGTACCCATGGACAACACCAGACCGAGACCTGCTGTGAGGATGGGTGAGGATGGGTCCTGACTCCTGCCGTCGCCTCACCGATAGCGACAAGTGTCTGCCAGCAGCAGGAGGGCACTCCACATCTTGGCCCTATCAGGGGACCTTCGGTTCATGGCTGCGCTGGCGTGAGCGAGCACCTGGCGAGACGCGACGACACTGGGCCGCCAGGGACTTGCTGTGCCTGCGACGATGGAGTAGCAGTTTACCAGGGATTGGCGCCCGCACCCAGGCCAGCTGAACAGGTCAAGTGACACCGGTTGCTGCCCTTCTGGACCGCTGTGGAGCTGCTGGAGGTGGACCAACGGCCTAGGTTCTCGGTACCTTCCAAAGGGAATCGCCCGGCACCGAGGGCCCACATGGAAGCACCGCCGTTGATTCGGAGAGAAGGGGGGCAGGCTCTTGGACCAAGCGGCCCTCTTGCGAGGATCTATTCCCATGAAATGAAGACGGCGGTGTCGTTCGTTTGTCGAGCTGGAAGAGCCTCAAAAAGAATGTGGTACCAATGCAGGACCGCCACCGCAATTCATATACGGGAGGTATTTTTGGCTCGCGAAATGCAGAGCGTCCAGTGTGAGCGGGTGCCCAACAGCGGGATGCAAATTGGCACCCACCCGCGAGAGGGCAAGCGAAAGAGTTTGAATCCTTTTCAGCGCCGACGGGTCCAGCACCTCGCCCGCGACAAAATCGGCGACAGGCTTGGGGGGGGGGGGGGAGAGGGA
>Ga0247760_1001408_pt1 | contig 22391 bp, 25 predicted proteins | sample UWRJL171409R4_FD_179936 | JGI IMG/M metagenome (GOLD analysis project Ga0247760, IMG submission 179936) | Plant litter microbial communities from Arlington Agricultural Research Station in Wisconsin, United States - UWRJ-L171-409R-4 | ecosystem: Environmental > Terrestrial > Plant litter >... | reverse complement strand
CGAGCTGCTGGTGATTAACTAGTGATAGCGCATCGCGAGCGCAGAAAAGGAAGTCAAGACTTGTGCCCGCCATCGTAAGGCCTTCGGTCTCGAGTTGCTCCAAGGTCGCAGTCAAAACGGAGTCTCGTATTGTGCGTTGCAGGCTTGGCGTCGTCTCCGTCGCGTCATTAATCCTCTGCCATCAAACTCGGCATCCGTTGCAGTATCAGCTGTAAGTACAGCCTTCCCAGTACCTGGTGACTCCCTCGCTCGCCATTTGTTGCGGCCAGGGGTGTGGGATTATCATTGACACGGTCTGAGCTCCACAACGTGAACTGCACGGTCCACCTGCCGACCAGAGCACTCGGCACCAAGAGGACACGGATTCCAATGCGCAAGAACGAAGGCAGGGAGAGAGACGACCTCGCCGCGCCGTCCTTGTCTTGACAAAGTCTCAGGAGTGTTGAGCCATGCAACTCCGAGGGTTTTCGCGCCATCAACGCGCGCATGGATGTTCGGTCCATTGACGGCGCGTACTTGTTCCTGAATGAAACGGAGCATGTTCATATGTCTGCTCTCGAAACGAATTGCAGCCAGCCTCGCAAATGCAGCTACGATAGTGGTGGGTGTAAGTGTTGCCGGTCGGCGGGAGGCTGCTCCTTCCTCGGATTGGTCAACTCGCCAAGTTGGCCACAAACACCAAACAAATCATTCGTGTTCCTGAGAGGTCGTGAGCATCCAATGCCGTAACAAATGCTGGATCGTGCCCTGGACTAGCGCTTCTAGACGGAAAGGCCGGCGATTCCGCCCCCTCCTTCTCAAAACATTTTCCTCCCACCTGACCGCTCAGCTGACAAACTCCGTGTCGTTTTCGCGGTGTCTAAGCCGGCAACGCGTCAGAGTCGCTCGGGATTCGAGTGTTCTATTTCTGCCGCGATTCTTTGAGACAGTGGGCAAGAGTGGGATGTCAGCTCGGCAAGGAATACATCGCCAGTTGAAACGTGATGGATAGAGATCGGCGACGGCGTCGCAGGCGACAAGCCAAACGCAATGGTTCTCTCGGAATCAAGAGCTGCAGACCCGAACCAGCACCAAGGGATGAGAAGAAAAAAAGAAAGAAAGAAAACTCGCTGCGTAGCAAGTGCTATAGAGCGGCTGCAACTACATGTCGCTTAACCAGGGACGCTCGTCAGCCCTTCTGTACGCTTTCGGCCTTCTGAATGGTTGGGTTCACCATGGCCTCCACAGGACGCCGTTCAGGATACCGATTCCGTCGCCCGCGCCGTAAATTGTGCGACATCAGATTGTCTCCGCGGTCAGTGCTTCCTCAGTTGCGCAAGAATAAGCCCGACTGAGTCATCCCTTCGCACGCTATGTGTCGACTTTTTGTCTCACCTGTTTCTTTTCCATTTTGCTGATTTTGTTGTCGCAATTGTGTGTACTATCGATAGACTTGGAAACTGGTGGGGCTTTAGTGACGAAGGATGTCCCGCCCGTAAAGGTTTCCCCGGTTTTTGGCAGGATTCTGCGGAGCCATGATAACAGCTGGTACTTCATTGAAGTACCTTTCAAACACTTGCAGAGACTACATCCCACCACGGCCTTGGCAGCCCGCTGCTATGCGTCTCGCATCTCGCAGCGTGGCTCTGGTTGGTCAGACCTGCCTTCCCAAGGCCCCCAGCCAAGCCAGGAAATGGAGCCCTGCTTCGCCTCTTTTCCGCAGGCCGCTTTTTTGACCCGCACGTAATCGCGTTCACTTCCTTGCTCCTCCCAGCCCTTGCCCCCCTGCTTTGCCCTGGGAACACGCCCTCCGTGGCTCGCTGAAACCGATGCCCTTTTGTGCTCCAGTCGGGATATTCGAGTGCCCGCAGCATCTGTCTGCTGCTGTCGCCCGTCAACCTGTTCGTCTGGAGTCGGCAAGCTTGTCAAATCAGAGGCGACACGGCTTTTTCTGTAACGTCAAGCGGGAAGAGCTGCAGTTGAGATAAACTCAGCGTGGACACCTTTTCACGCCCCATCTCGTCCCGCCGTCGCGAAATGAGGTGCTTCAATCTACCCAGGACCACACACTGGCCGGGGTACGTACCGTGAAAGTTCCATCATGGAGGGGTGGTAAATGGGAAGCAGGACCCAAGCCCTACGCATCGCATCGCACCCACTCGACGAAACCCGCAAGTCTGTGGTGCACCCCACAGCGCCATTGGGAAGACGGTCTCGAGGAAAACGGTCACATTCTCGCCGTTCCGCCGCTGCCCCTCGCTTCCCTTCTCACACCCCTCGCGGATTCCGCATCATGGCAACACAGCGCGCCGCATCGACACAGGAGAGAGACCGCTGAAAGATGTCGATAATGAGCATCAACAAACTGTCCTACTCCAAGTACAGATGCAGCGCGACACTCACTGGCGCCCAATTATCGTTGGTAGTTTACGTTGCCCGAGTTGCGCCGCGAGCCAACCTCGAAGGGCCAACAGACGAGGGCGCTGCCTGCGAGGTATCGCTCCGAGGGGTCGCTTTCGGCGAGCGTCGGCGGCTTTCGTGCGCGTGAACTCCAGAGATGATATCCAGCTCCGAATTTTCCTCCTCAATACGGAGAAGAGAGACGGCCCTAGGGGCGCTCAGTACTGCCTATCTTGAGAGGAAGCACCCCTGTGTTTGCTGCTACCGTCCAACGTAACCTGCCCGAGTCCTCCAAAGCCCGAGATCCCCCATGCGTTAGGCCGTCCCATCCGCGATTGCCTCTACGTTCGCAAGAGCGTCTGTACGCAGTACAGTATTGACAGAAAACCTGGGGTTCAGATTCTTGGTCCTTGGTTTCTAGTGCTTGTGCTTCGAAGCCGCTCCGCAACGCTCTGGTACACAACGCGGTCTTCGCGTACCTAGTTCAGAGTTGTGTATACTTTACGCGGTGTTCCCACTTTGACTGCTTGTCGCTTCTTTGGGGTGCGGGAACGTAACGTAATTGCCTGAGAAAGATGTACCCCCCTCCCCTGTCGGACCAGATGTGAACCGGCCTGGGGGCCCCGCTCGTGCGTCTGCAGCTTCTGCTGCGAACAAGCTCCAGCCCCAGAAGCTCCCTGGGTCCGTCTCCCAGCGGGCAGTCACGCTGGCCACGGCTTCTTCTGGGGTGTGCGAGAGGAGAGGAGGCGATCCCAAGGAATTAACCTGTTGTATTCCGTGTAGTGGGAAAAAAAAACAAGGGTCGAAACCCGCAAAATCGCTTACTTTCTCGCAATCTTTTTTTATAACGCCGAACTTAACCTTTCATTCGACACAACCAATTCTGGAGCAGACGTGGATTTGCGCCAACCATATGCATGAGCATTCCTGCCTGCATCACCCAGCGCATGCATTCCAGACCAAATCAAAAGCTTGAGTGCTTTTGGTTGTGAATCAGCTTGAGCGCCCGCGCCCGCGCCCCGGGTGGCCTGTCACCCCTCAAGCCAACCCAACTATATCAAGACACGTCGTTTCGCAGACCCGTTGACGTGGTTGACGTCGCCCTGCACTCATGTACTCTGCACCGCCCAACGGCGCTGATAGTGCAACAATCAACCCAGCAGCCCTCAACACAGGTATGTCTACGGTCCGTCTTTTAAAGTCTCGCGTGTTTCCCCGGCCCTGGACCGGATGCGCGCGTCGACAGCGGCGCAACACGCTCGACTCTTGTCGCTGCTGTGCTGCAGCAGCGGAGAGTAACCGCACGCGCGACCACTGTCGCAGAACATCTCAGGTACCGGCCACCACCGCCGTCGTTGTCAGAGCTGCTCAATCGTGCGCGCGCACCCGCCCGCCATGTTTTGTACTGTGGCGCCTGTCGCAGAGCTCATAGCGGGCTGTCTTCTCACACAAATCCCAACCTCCGCACTCGATGTTTCCAACGTGGACGTGACTCGTCCGCGCATGTCCCGCGCTGCGATGCTGACGTCGAACCTCGACTAGAACTGGTAAACCCAGCCGCTCGAGGCATCAAGCGCAGTCGTTCGCCGGACGACTTCCAAGACTCAGGAGCGCCAGGGTCGGCTGGCGATGACGGTGCGTTGTGTTTAACCCTTGTGTAGCTGTCGCTGCCCCCCGTCCCCATCAACCCCGGCGCGACGGGACTCTGTTGCGGGTGTATGTGTGTGTGCACGTTACATGTCGCTAGTCGTGCAACGCACACAGAATCTGCAGCATGCGGCGGACACACAATCCTAAGGGTGTTATGGGAAGACAAGCTGACGACATACTCGCAGGTGGCGACAAGCCCAGAAAGAGAGGAAGACCGATGAAGTCCAGACCTTCGGGAGGCGTCTCTGAGACCGCGAACCAGGCGCCGTCCATTCCACCTATCCCCCAGACGATTCCGCCGCAGACCCCGCAAAATCAAAATGCGCCTCTCCCGGCTCAGACACCTACCTACGCGCCTCCTCCTCAGGCGTCGCCCCCAAAGACCACGCCGACCAAGTCGACACTAAAAGCGCTCCCGACGGTTCGCGATCACACGACGGATCAGCTCGGTCCCGGCGGCGACGAGTACCTCCCCCGCGAGATCGACGAGGCGGGCGAAAAGAAGGTCATGCCCAATGGCCACCTACTAGGAAACAGGGAATACAGATGCAGAACATTCCTGGTCCCAAATCGCGGTGACAAACTTTTCATGTTGGCCACTGAGTGCGCACGGGTCCTCGGTTATCGCGATTCGTATTTGCTCTTCAACAAAAATCGATCCCTCTACAAGATCATTGCCAATCAGATTGAGAAAGACGACCTTGTCAACCAGGAAATTCTGCCCTTCTCGTACCGCTCGCGTCAGATTGCCATTGTGACGGCCCGAAGCATGTTCCGCCAGTTTGGGAGCCGCGTTATTGTGAACGGCAGGAGAGTCCGTGATGACTATTGGGAGTCCAAGGCACGCAAGCAAGGCTTCACCGAGGCTGATCCCGCAGGCGAGAAACGGCCCGGTGCGTCCAAGGCGGCAAGGGATGCTGCCGCTGAAGCCAGTCAGAACACATCGATGCTCGGCGGACCACACGGCGAGATTGTTTACAGCACGAATCCCGGCCAGTTTGGTGGTGCTCCACAGCCACTTGTTCAACCAGGTATGTACATTTTCTCGTGCGATACTCTGCATGCTGCGATCGAAATGCTGACCATGACACGGCTCTAGAGTATGCTGATACCCGGAGTCGCGACTACTCAAACATCCTCAAGACGGTACCACGCCAAGAGATGACTGGTCCGGCCTACCAGGACCGAACCCAGCCGAGTCCCATCCCCGAACTGCACGCTCAGGCCCACCACGCGGCCGAGTTCAACCGAACCGTCAACCAGCAACGCGAGATGCGCGGCGATTACATGCAGAATCTCTGGCGGAGGACACACGAGCAGCCGCCTGCGACGACACTCAGCCAGCCAGCCGGGACCACGGATGCCACTGCGCCAACCAGCAGGCCGGCGCCATCACCCCACGTGCCAGCTACGGGAATGTCTCAGCCCAGCGTTGTGCCTAACCAGAGCCCCCAGATGATGATGACTGCGGCGCCATATTCACAGCCCATCCACGCGCAAAACTCGGTCCCTCAGGGTTCACTCAGAGGTATGGCCCAAGCTCCAGCTCCAAACAGCTCGAGACCAATGAACTCGTCATCAGGTCCCGCTGGAGGTATGCAGCCGGCTTCACAGAACTATAACTACACGCAGAGCCAGATGTGGCCTCCCACGCCCCAGACTCCGCAGCACGGATACTCTGCCTATACTGCCCAGTCACAGCCGTCTCCTCACCCTCAGCAGTCTCCAGCGCCACTGCGGCACTCGAGCTCGGGGAGCCAAGTCCCGGGTGGAAATATGTCTTATTCAGGCATGCCGGGCATGGGTCAGGGGTATAGCACCACCTCACAGGGCATGTACAACCCGGAGCAGACTCCACGCCAGTACATGCACCAAAGCGCTCCACCGCCCGCTGTGACGCAATCTTGGCCTCAACAGCAAACCACAGCGCAGCAGTGGTGGTCTCAGCCGCAATAAGTGCTGGCCCGTCGCTCGATATGGCAGCTGGTAACTCGAGTGAGCAGCCCGTGCGAGCGGCCTCGAGCATTTAGGCGCCAGGCCAACAGGGCGGATTGATGCGATTCCGCACTGTCTTGTCTTGTTTCGCGAATGGCGAAACTCCATGCCTTTGCAACACCCCCAGGATTCGGTTGATCGGAGAGGCTATCTGCTTTTAGGGGCATGGCGGTTTGCACATTAGGCCTGGCATGGGTATAGAGGAGTCTCTGGGAGAATTTCTGGTTCTGTTTCAGTTCGATGATACCTCTGGTTTTTTTCCCCATTCTCATTCATTTAACTCTTTCTTATTTCTACAAATGGTGTTCGTTTCCTATGCATTCTCTCTATCTCTTCGTTTCGCGCCCCATTCGTTCGAGCATCTGGGTCGGTTACGGTTACGGTTATACGTCACAACTTGATACCATGCTGTTCTGCTCGCATTACGTTAGTTTTCGGCGGATCTCGGCCTGGCTTTCCCCAAATCTGGCAGGTTTTAACCTCCCCAATGCTGGTCCGGCTCTCTGTACGATGGAGTGGGTGGATCTTGGGACGGACGGGCTTGTTGGGCGAGACGGCGGTTTCCCCGGAGGTCGGATGGTCAGGGGTCGGCTCTGCTCGTGTTGGCTGCATTCACTTGGTTGTTGTGGGACTGGCTTGGATGGAATTTGGGCTTGGTTAACTTGTTGGGTTTTTTTTTCTGGTTGGCTGTGTGTGTGCAAATTCCATGGGTTTCACACGCACACAAAGCACACGTTAGGTGGATATCAACATCATTCGGTCCTTTTTTCGGTTTGGTCTTGTTTGACTTCGATGGTTGGTTTTGGCAACAATTCTTACTGCGGACGTATTACTCACGTACCACACCCATTTTGTTCTCTATGCTTCTTGAGTGTCGTTATTCATTATCCAATATGTGTAACCCCCGTTGATTCTTTTTCGAGAATAGCGTGGTTACAATCTTTTGGTTTATCTGTGGCTAGTTATGAGTTCTTGACTTGATCTCGTTCTCTGTTGCTGGATTTTGGACTCAGTTTCAGCCTGAGTACCTGGGCTGCCCACGGCGCATAGCACACGCCCTTTTGCAGCCAGGCACATGCATGCCATACTTATGGTTTTTTGCTTGTAAACATCGGGCAGCATTTGGAGAAGTTTCACATCATTTCATCTCATATCATTCCTATTCTCGTGTTTTGTGTATCTGACATTGGGTGTTGTTGTTATTGTTGTTGGGCTTGCTTAGGTTTGTTTGACGTGGATGGATGGACGGGGTTGCTTCCATTCGAGGTTGCCCGTTGATTCGTATATCCCGCTTTGCCTGTAGTCTCTGCCAGACTTGAGCTGTTTACTCTATCCCATTTACTTACACAGCTAGCGGTTTTCAGCTTGTTGTGATGCCACCTTATTAGAAGATGACATCCCAGGTGCGTCGGTAATGTGCCTATTTTCTCCCCCCTCTTTCTCTCTCCTGCCTGTTCCCAGTCTTGCGACCGATGCCTCCTTAGGTGTCTTCTGTGCGAGGTGTGACGTAAGCGTCATCTTATTTTGATTTGATTCTGGACTGTTTCTCCCATCCTCCGAGATCACTCCTACTCCTCTCGTGCATATCACATATATGACAGTAGCATCACTGGCGAACAGCCAGTACTCCAATCCACAGTAGTAATAAATGCCAGCAAACATCCATACCACTCGCATGCAATGCCAGATCCAAACTCTCCTATACAAATTTCGCCTTATTATACCCAAAGTACTCCAACCGCTTGTTCTCCAGGGCAACCAATCAACTCTGCATCAAGTAGGCAGATGAACAAGCGTTTGTAGACTATCTAAACATTTCGATGTCCAATGCGCGGCCGAGCTTGCCCTCCTACGTCCATTTTCATGTTCAGTCTGTAGCTCTTCTTCTTCTTCTTCTTCTTCTTCTTCTTCTTAAAAAAAGCTCTTCCTTTAAACACCTACCGTCCATTTACACATGCAAGTTTAACCAACATTTAACGACGTGGTATTCTCTGCTTCACCTGGAAGAGGGCCTCTTAATCGGGGCCAGGAGTGTTTATACTCAAAACGGCAGGCATGTGTTGACGCCTAGGTTCGGGCATGGTCACATCATCTGCCTCGACACTCATTCCATGCCACACAAGCACCTAGTCTAGAGAACCACGAAATTTCCACACTTACATCACCTACATCATCTAGCTCATCCCCCAGATTAACAAAATTCATTGATATATTTTCATCGTAACGCCATCGCTATGTAGTATTCCCACACCGACGGATTCGCCAGCTATTTCAAGGGGAAAAGACTACTAGCAGCGCAGTCTCGAGTCTCCACGAGCACGGTGGGAATGCGAAACCTACTCGCTATCTTCATCGTCCAACGCTTCATCCTCATCACGCGCCACCCGTTCACCATCATGACCTTCGTCATCCTCTTCCGCTTCTTCTTCCTCTCCCTCCTCTTCTTCCTCCTCGACCTCTTCTTCGTCGTCCTCCTCCTCTTCAGGTTCCTCTGGCGTCGTCTCCGCATCCGACGGTTCGTGATCCTGATCATCCAGCTCCACGTGCGGATCCTCCCTGCTGGGGTCTATCCTGGGCTTTTTGGAAACCCTAGGCTGACCTACACCGTCTTCTTCGTGATCCACGGGCAGGTCAGTCTCGTCGGCGGCCGAGACCATGGAGGCATCTGCCATCATGCTAGATCCTTCGCCCGTGTTGGCGGCTTTTTTCATTGCCGCCACTTTTTTGCGGTAAGTAGACCGCTTGGAGGTTTGTATCTCGTTGAATTCTACGGCAGGAGATGTTAGTTGTGACAAAATCAATGGTGGACATGGATGGAAAAACCTACTCGCAAACTCGGCCTCGACTCGCTCGCGCATGTAGCCGAATTCTATCTCGTCGAGGGCTTTATACACATCGGCGGGCATGATTGTCTTCTTGTTGGCACTCAAGGTAAACTCATTTGCGCTTCGGAATGGAGGGTCAGCGTGCTTCGTCATACCAAGGGGTTTTGGTTCTGAGCTATTCGCGTACCTGTTTGCGAGGTGGTTGATGAAGACGGTGGCGCTTTTACTCAGCGCCAGGATCGCATTGGCTTGTATCTGCGTGTTAGGCGGGAGCACGCCCTTGGCCAATCTGGTAATAATCGACTTGGGAAGGGTTAGGTCCTAGAGAGAGAGACCAAGGATTAGTCCTCCTGTCATCTGTTTCTGGTTTGTGCTACAACCTACCTCAATGGTTACAGCGTCCTTGTCCTTGTCTCCAGATTTATCCTTGTCCTTCTTGTCATGTGGCGATGCCTGGGTGCCAGTGGCCGATGGTGCTGGTGTTGACGCACGGGCGGGGGCGGATGTTGGCTCGACGGATGGAGAGGGTTCTGTGTCGGCGCCGGGGGTCTCATCGTCAGCGAGAACAAACCGCGCGATTGATATGTCGCTCCGGCGCGCCTCGCTCTTCCGGGCCGGCATGGTGGTTGGCGATTGTCTCGCCGTGAGGCGGGGGTAGTGTCGAACAATCAAATAAATAGCTTCGACAGCAGTCGAGGGTGAGTTCGACGCAGGCTTGTGGATTTCACAACACCTTAGTGGTTAACAATTCCAAGAGGCTAACAACGTTAGAGGCCGATTTGTGCGCAATGAGACGAGATAGATAGATAGATCTACATGCTCTGCTGCTGTGGGGAAAAAGATGAAATTGCGGCGCGTCAGGTCGCGCATGTCGCTTGGACGCGTTAATGGGCGGAGCTTCCCGTCTCTCACCGGATCTTAGAGGGAGTTCTCTGTGTTGAGTGATCACTAGCCAACACTACGAGTGATACTTTCTTCATCTGGCCGAAGAAAATCTCCGATATGGGTAATGAATAAAATGGAGTATACTCTAGATTCCAATTCTACCCTGTGCTCCATAATTTACTCGGATTGTCGAGATCGCTTCAGATGTACCCTTAACAAACCATCAGCTAACCAGAGCAGTACAAAATCTGGAATACCAGCAACGGCGATTGCAATTGCCTAGTGTATTCCGACACCGCCGAGTCGACCAAATCATCCCCTCTGCACAAGCTGGCGGCATCCGTGGTTCCGTAAACGGTTCCGAGCGTAGAGTCGCCATCCTATTTTCTTCCCCCACGTAACGCAAATGTTCTGCTTCGACCAGAAATCCTCGAAATCCGGCAAGACTCTCCCCACGCGCTCGGACGCACCGCCGTTTCAAGTGACTGGCAGCAGAGGCGTCTGATTTGACCGGATCGACCAAGACTCTATATCATCACCTGTGCTGCTGCTAGAAACTTGTTTTGCTCATCTTGGCTGCTTGGTATACAAATGTTGTTTTGGTATTCTTTGTTATATATCCTCCGTAATAAATAACTCCTCAAGTTTAGTACATGCGCAGCCTGCGTGGAGTAGGTATGCAACTTTACTTGCAATGGGTTATTGATACGGAGTACAGAGCCTGCCAATTTATTTCCATGACCATCCCATTGTTTGGCCTTTCCCACCATGGTGCCGTTCAGTCACGGGAGCTGACATGCCCCCTCACCGGAAAAGTGAAAAATACATGCCAGAATCTTGCATATTCCGGAGAAAGCCATATCATTCCCAGGGGTATATCCATCATCTCTTCCTGTCATCAGTCATCGACCCAAAACGATACCCTCCAACTCCTGATGTACCATATCCATCCATATCATACGGCGCACCTTGGAAAGTGGTGACTAGAGATTCCTTTGCCCAAAACCTGTCCGAGAGGGAGAAACAGAAAAAAGAAAAACAAGTGAGGTTTGGTAGAACATTGCCTAGTCCCGTCCCTGTTGGGGACGTGTATTTCCGACACTATCTCATGATAGAGAGTACAACAAAAGAGAAGAGCGAAGAGCTTGTCAGCCAATCGCCATCCCAATCTCATGCTCCGCGAGCAAAGGACGTGGTGACCACTGGCCGTTGAGAACGCTGTCGTCACTGAAGGACAATCTGGGCGGGATAGAAGACGAAGAATAAACTCGCCAGTGCCCATTTTGGTGGGTGCGGGGAATGTAGTCGTGTGAGTGGCGTTGAGACAGGCCCAAGTCGGAGCCGCTATAGGCATATTCGCCAAAGCTGCGGGTACTGCTCCTTGAGCTTGTCGTCCTCACGTGGTTTCGGCGATAGGATGATGCAACGCTTGGCGGCATTTTATACAGACGAGATGGTTGGCGTCTGGCGCGCGGGATAAAAGGCTCGTCACCGGGGATGGATTCATCCGTCAGGCCTATCCTAGCGTTGGGTGCCTTGGCTTGAATTGGCGTTTGCGGGAGGATCTTCTCAAAGCTTATCTTATATGGCGGTGACGCAGCTTGGGTTGTGCCCGTGTCGTGTGACATGAAGGATCGGGGGGAACTGTTGTCGGATGAGTGACGGTATCCTCCTTGGCTATGAGGATGCGAGTAAACAATGACGCTTGGTGGCTTCTTGACCGAAGTTACCGAGGGTGTCTTGGAATGTGAAGGTCTGTGGCTGCTGCTGCTTCGCCGGCCTCCAGCCGCCCCAGTCATGACCGCTGCACCGGCTCCGGCCGTCACCCCGGCTATTGCTCCTGCTGCTGGCCCCGCTCCAAATCCTCCACCAACAGTATGACTGCCGGGGAGAGGGGTCTTCTCGGACCTGGGTACTTTCCACGTGGCGATCTCATCGTCGTCGACTGGAGAGATACCCCGCAAGAAGGGAGACTTGCCCTTGCGATACCTCCGACATGCGAACAATGCCACAATGAGAATCAAGAGCCCCACCGCTGGAAGCACAGTGCTCAAGATGATGACAAGGTTCCTGTTGCTTCCCATCCCCTCAGAGGTGCCGTCCAAAGACCCCGTGCCGTCGGTAGGATTAGTTGCGGTTGGGCTCGCCCCGCTAAGGGTGGGCTTATCGGTCACAAGAATATCGGTAGGGGTTCCCGATCCCGGTCCCGATCCTGATCCCGGATTGATCGTGCCTCCGGGAGGAGGAGAGTTGCCGGGAAATGATGGCGGTGGTGGAGTGTCCGTGGGAACGCCACCGGGTGTCGATTCAGTTGGAGAGGGGTTTGGTGGGCTATCGGTTGGTGGGTTGACGGATACTAATGGCCGAGTAGTCACGGTGACAGTTCCCGGGGGTGGTCTGGGTATCAGAGGAGAGAGTGGGAGAGGTCCTGGGGGGCGGAATGTTAGCACTGGTGCTGGTGGTACATGCGGATTCGCCCACGGTGGTGTTGGCCGCCATCCCCAGTCTCTGTCCCTACCTTGAAGGGCCTCGGGATGATCCTGGCGGGCGCCTAACACCACGGCCTGGGAAGGCCGGACAAGCAGGACAGAGCATGCTGCCGCCACGAGCAACCCCGCCAAGGCCATGTTCCGTTCTCGCGAGCAGCAAGCCCGAGGAGGAAAGAAGAAGAGGGAAAAACTCAGCCCGCCATCGGGTAGAGGTGAGCTCAGGCGGGCCTCTCCGGGAGCACCAAGCACCAACAAAGGTGCTCAGAGGACAAAGAAGAGAGGCTGGGGGAGACAAACATGAAAAGGAACGAGCTAGGACGGGCGGAGGCAGGACGAGTCCTGGTATATGACGCTCATGAGTCCGGCAGCGTGAGGCCCTCGGGAAGGGCGGAGGGGGGTGTGGTGTGGCCGGCAGAAGAGAAAAGGAAGATTTGATACAGACACGAGCTTCCGCGTCGCCTATATGCGGGAGTTCGCAGGCAGAGCAAGTGGGTTAGCTACCGAGCTTTTAAAAATAATAAATGGGATCCCCTGGACGAGACCGGGTGATAATATACGACAAAGTGTGCTCGAGCCTCGACAGGGGCGGAGGGACGGCTGCTAAGAGCGGGATGGAGGTCTGCCAGCAGCTTCGCAACCCGCACCCAGCAGCTGCAGCACCGTGGTGTAGTGGGCTGGGAGGCCAAGCGGGGTGGTGGAGGCCAGCGTGCAGCGACCTGCATCGTGGTGCAGCATGCATCTGCAGCTTGGTCTTGGTCTTTTTTGGCCTCTTGGGGTCGACTTCTGAGGAGTGTGTGCCTGGGTGCTTGTGTGTGGTCGCCGTCGAGCCCAGGTGAAGCTAGCTCCATGCAAGCACTTGAAGCTGGCCAGGGTGCGTGGATAGATCCGGTCGACGCAATCGGCGCCTGTTTTTTTGCTCTCAATTGCGTCGGTGCTTCCTCACCAAGAGGTTTTACGTGTGCGTTGCGGTGTTGCGTAAATCCGCCGCGCACTAGACACAGGGCAGGGTCCCAGGATTGCCATTGCTGGCCTGGCTGCTGCAAGCACGCAGATGTCGTCAACATTGGTTGGATCACAGAGGAGATCTCTCTTCGTGCGATCGGGCACTCTAGAGCATGAGTAACCTGGGGGTACCTTGGTACCTGCTCCCAGTATACCCATGCCACATGGGTTGACGGACGCCTGTGGTCCGCGCGCTGAACCAGGGCCTGTCGGACAAGGAGGGGGAGGGGGATCGTCGCCCCACGGCGGAGTCAGGAAGCAAAAACCACCAGCGAGCAAAAGAGAGTCCGCTGCTTGCACTTTCCCAGCGCAGCGCATTGCTAATCGAGGCACTAGATTTGCGAGATAAGACGGCCGTGTACGCTCGCACAGGAACACCGGCACGCTAGGTAAGGTACTCTGGCAAGAGAGCATCGGAGCTTCTCCAAATAGTCCAGCAGGATGGAGTTCGCCAAACACACTCACCGCGCAGCTGCCGGTCTAATTTGTCACCGCCCGCACAGATCGGACTGGAGCTGGAATGGCTGTGTTTCAAAAACACTGAAAAAGGGAGATTGCTGTCGCTGCCGACAGCGGTGAGCAGTTTTCTCACTCTCACCCGCTGATGACGGAAGCCTAGAGGCTTCAAGGGTCGGCCCAACTCCCCTTTTGGCAACTTGGAAGAGGCTCCCCGGTTCGCATCTCGAGAAAATTCCTGGTCTTGATGGAGTCTGCATTCATCAGACGGGACGGTGACTGGATGGCAAGTCTGTTCCTGAAACAGTGGCCCCTCCAGTCGTGGATCGCAACAATTGGCTGCTGGGCTACCTTCCGCGTTTCCAGCGAGCCTTCTAAACTAACAGCTGGTGCGACGCTGCAAGGCACCGCTGTCGACCTAGTCAATACGACAACGGAACGGGAAAAGAGCATGTGTGCACAGAGAGGCTGGACCGTCACCATAATGTGCCGAACTCGCAAAGATCCAAACTCCGAGTGGAGCTGAATGCGGGAGGATACAGAAACGTGTTGGTCAGCTGGCGATCTGGAAGACTTGCCGACTCGAGCAAACATCAGTATCCCTTGATAAGGATAGTGTACCTGAACCCCCTGCTAGGTTAGTCGCAGTACTGTGGCTCTGATCCTCGCTGGGAAGGGCGGCCTGTGCGCTGGTGTTTCAACGCCAAGCCACCAACTGCTCCAATCACACAGGTGAACCTGCTCCTACTTCCTGCCAGACGAACTTTCTATTGTGGTGAGACATGGTTTACAATTGGTCTCGGTTGTCTCTTTCAGAAACGCTCTGTTCTTGTCAATCTTTGCCCGAAGCATCGAGAGTGTGTTGTGCAGAAAATTGGAGCCGTCAAAGTACGTCTATCGTCGAAAGCCTCATGCAGGGAGAAGTCGCTAGTGAAGCCACAGACTTCTGCGCATTCCAAAGCAAGATGTTCCTGCATGACGCTTCTTGTCTAGCAAATAGAAGTCCGACATCTTGATTCCGCCGCGCTTCGCGCTCCCACGTTACAAACATCCCTAAAGGCAACTGAAGCTGCACCACTTTGTTGTATCTGCCCGCCAGTGTCAATCCCCGCATTCTATGTCGATAAAATGTGGGATGTCAGCGGTTGCATGTGTCCCGCACTCAGCGTTACAGTAAATCGTCTATCTCGCCAATCAGGTTGCGTGTGAAGCGACCATGGTTCTTGGTGGCATCCACAGGCGCCAAAAGCCGCCGCAACGAGCGGGAGCGCACATTGAGCACCGTTCCCCTGCAGAGCTGCAAAAATAACCGCTGTCAAGAGTCGGCCGGTCTGTGCTCGCAGCTTGCAGTGGGCATCCAAAAGCAATTTTGCGCAGGTCAATTCCTCGACAACTTGATCGATGGATTTATTATCGGTTCTCCACTATCGTTCCAAAGTATTGACCGAGATTCGCATTCTAAGCGCCGCAACATCGTAGTCGCATCGAAGCCCCTCTGCCGATCGATACAGATTGCATCGAGCAAAGACATGGCGAAGTTCCCCTCACCCAATTCACCCGTGTCCTGTTCCTTACAGTTGAGCCCGGCGTCAAGAGTTGAGACATTACTCCGCCCCTCCTCCTCCACTAAGCTTGACCGCTTCTTCTTCACACGTCATTTCGTCATGCTCTGCACATTGACTAAAGGGCAAGCTTCGCGCTATCCCTGCATTCGGTGACCATTGGCGATAACTGACTGCTGCAGGCACGGGCTGACCTCTCCCCTCCTTGCACAAGCACATTTTTCTCCCACATTCCAGCAGCTGTACCCACTGCCAACGCAGGAATATGCACCCCCTCAAGCGGGAAACAGAGCGCCATTGGCGGCGATGTGCTCAAATGACGCGCAGCACCGTTCATAACCCCAGCATAAATTTCAAGGCGGGAAAGCGAATGTGCCGTGGTAGATCCCAAGCACGAAGCACGGGCACAACCAAAGCGTCGAGCTGCGGCATGATGTGCGATATGAGCAGCCTGGGATTGCGAACTACACAAGGAAACTAGGGAAATTCCGGGGTCAGAGTTTGCTTGAGAAACAGAACTTGAACGCGGCATAACCTGATTTTCGCCAGCCAAGCCCCGCCGATGTAATGGAGGGGGTGAGTATGGGAGTCGGAAAACAACAAGGCTGTAGATTCAATGAGGGGTTGCCCCCTTCCCCCGATGAGCTGCAGAGGAACAGAAAAGCGTTGATGCCCAAAAACGGCCGGAAGGAGAGACAATTTTCACAGCGTCGCAAATCCCAGATATTCAGTATGTTCCCACTCGACAAATCACAGTCGATAAAAGAGGGTCTCTTCCAGACAAGTTCCCCTGGATCACACCGCGGGCCGGTTCTAGCCCGGGCCAACATCCCTAGATTCTCTTGGGCTCACGCTGAAACCTCCGACTGGAGGGTTCCTCGGTGACGTGGTCGCTGCTGGGGGGCCAGGACGGTATGCGGCTAGCCAATCAGGATTATGAGGTGCCGGATCGCAGGCCAGTGGGTGTGCAGAGGGCTGCTATAAGCTGCGTGTTAGAGGGTTCTGGAGGGGCTCTCAGCCTGTTGCTGACCTTGCAGGGTTGCGCTCTCATTGCCGAAGGGGGGACTTTGCAATAATCTAACAGACTTGCTGAGGCTGGTCGGCCTTTCTCGACACAGCTATACGAGCCGAGTTGGTCATGACAATTTCTACCTTCCATCATCGTCCCTCCCAAAGCTGCGGGATACAGTTCACTTCCGTGTCCAAATGCCTGGCTGTGGGTCATGGGTATGTCTGACACCCAAAGGCTATTCAAATGCTCAACACCCATATCTTGTGAGTCAACATCTCATTGGTTGGCTTTTAGCCTCCCTCGTCTATTCGAAACTTTCAAACACCAGTTTCCCCACGCCTTAGTCACTCATATCAGCAACCATTATAGCCGCCAGCCGTACTTTAGGAGACTCGTGGGCGTGCGCGAAGGGTCAGGTCTGGATTGGGATGCGGCCTTGCTCATATGACATCCCTTGCGGAAAGCAAACGGCTTGGCCATTCTACATCTGGGTGATGGCCTCGCTGCCAGACACCCGGAGCGCAAACGGAGCCAACGGCCGTGAGCATCTAGGCGCCTTGCAATGGTCCTGCGCCTCTGGGCTCGGTCGACGAATGCAAGCCGTCTACTCAGCCGTCGGCCGTCGGATCTGGCTGCGGAGTGACAAAGGGTCGCCAGTCACCAACACGGCGGTTCTAGATGATTTTTGAACGCGTCTGCCGGTGGGTTCCTGGTCTTTGATCCCGCCAGCCGGTGGGTTTTGCTAGCTGGGTCTTTGAATGGCCACCAAATGTAGGATAGGAGAGGCCAGGCCAGGGCTAGGCGGACTACAAAGCACGCAGCCCAGGTCCGTCGGCCAGCAAAAACCGATCCACACTGGGCGCGCAGGTTTGGCCCAATATGCTGGGCTTTGGACGTATCACAATTACAGGGAGAACACAAGCACTACACATTGAGCCCTGTCGTGCCCTGGTCGGCTTGTGTCGACTAAAAATATTAGAGTCTTGAATATGACGGCCAACCCCGGACTCGAATGTGGCTTCCCCAGTTGGCGGAGCGGAGAGGAGTGGAACACTATGGCGCTGAGCCACACGATCCTCTCTGTCTGAGAACCAACGGCACAGTAAACGTTCGTTGACGGACAGTAGCAATGAGCCCATAGGACAGGGAATGCAGGCGTAGGACTGGGAAGGAAGTAAGCTCGTCCCGTAACTTCGGAAGGAGAACCGATGTCAGCCTCAGGGTTCCCGAGGTCGTGCTCGGAGCTTCTTAATCGGCGGGTTTTTCAACATTGTTGCAATGCAGGTGTGAGGCGGCGCGACTTGCCAGTATACACAAGTATGCGTGAGGCTGGCTCGGACTGCGGCGCAGGTGGGGTAGGTTGGGCGGGTACCTCAACCCAGAAGTGATAAATCACTTGTTGGCGCTGTTTGTATTCGCGAAGTTTGAGGTTTGCGGCGGTGTACGTATATGTGGGACTCAGCCGGTATCTGACAGTGGCTTTGTCGTCTAGGAGTTGTGAACTGCGGGTGAAATGTAAGCGGTTCATTGCACAGAGCCAGTTGTTTGGGTCGAATTCTTTGGCGGAATCTGCAAAACCAAACAACGCCATCTGGTTGCTAAAAGGGACCCATTCTCAGTTTTGTAGCCGTCACCCCTGTCGGGCGTTTTACATCCCGCCGCTGAGACTTGCGAAGACCTATTTGAAAACTCTCGGTCGTGGTTTTCCAGCCTTTTCCCTTCGCGCTCAGCTTCTTGTAGTTATCATCCAGTTGCCCAAACATCTAATTATGCAGAATCGCATATGGTCTCGTCAGCTGACATAGGTCAAACATTTTCATAACATGGCCAAACAGGACGGAGTGACGGCCTTCGGCTTCCTCCTCGGGTATCGCGACTGCTATCGATAACGGCGTAATCCGTGTAAGTCGATTGGCCAATGGCAGCCCCGCAAGCGTGGCATCGTGGGGAGCTTGTCGACCTAAAGCCGCGACAAAGCGGTCCAACAGTCTGCATTTGTTCACCAGCAGCTCGGGAGCCATTGCGACGAGAAGAGGGGCCCCAGGTCATTTGACTCTGCCGGCGTCACCTTCGGGACTTTTGGGCGAGATCGACGGTCAATTACGCATTGTGGCACTCCGTTTGCAGGTTTGCACTCAACGACAATAAATAGGTCCCCCCGTGTTTGCCCCAACTTGCTCCTGCTCCCAATCTTTTGGCACTTGCCTTGTGCAAAATGACATCACGCCACCTGAGGCCACTGTCGTTGCGATCTAGCCTCAACCAAGCTACGTCTTATCTCCATCGGGCCAACATGGCTTCCATTGCGACATTCAAGGTGCCCAAAGTAACCAACGAGCCCAATGTGAGTTTTTGAAGTCTGCGATGCAGAGGAAGATATCAAGGCTAAAGCCGGGACAGTACCACTATGCCAGTGGATCAGCTCAGCGAGCAGGCTTAACAGCTGCCATCGAGTCATTGCGCGGGATGGGTGCCCTTGAGGTACCTTTGGTCATTGGCGGCAAGGAGATCAAGACTTCGTCCATTGGGACGCAGATGAACCCGGCCGACCACCAGTCTGCCGTGGCCAAATACTCGCAGGCGTCGGCTCAAGATGTCGAAAACGCCATCGAGGCAGCGCTGGCGGCAAAGGCGGACTGGGAATCACTTCCGTTTGCGGACCGTGCCGCCATCTTTCTCAAGGCGGCAGATCTCGTCAGCACAAAGTACCGCTATGACCTAATGGCCGCCACAATCCTGGGACAGGGCAAGAACGCCTGGCAGGCTGAGATTGATGCTGCTGCTGAGCTGTGCGACTTTTTGCGCTTCAACGTCCAGTTCGCAGAGGAGATGTATGCTCAGCAGCCTGCTCATAATTCGCCGGGAGTGTGGAACCGCGTCGAGTACCGTGCCCTCGAGGGCTTCGTCTACGCCGTCAGCCCCTTCAACTTCACCGCCATCGGTGGCAACCTGCCTGGTCTGCCTGCTTTGCTGGGGAATGTCGTGGTCTGGAAGCCGAGCGACTTTGCCATCGCGAGCAACTGGCTGTTGTACAACATCTTGGTCGAGGCCGGCTTGCCAAAGAACGTCATCCAGTTTGTCCCGGGCAATCCCGAGGAGGTGACGCGCGTGGTGCTATCGCATAGGAAGTTTGCTGCTTTGCACTATACGGGTAGCACGGCTGTCTTCCGCAAGCTCTATGGCCAGATCGGGTCGGGGATTGCCGAGGGGAGGTATCAGTCATATCCGCGCATTGTTGGCGAGACCGGTGGCAAGAACTTCCACCTTATCCACTCATCTGCTGATATCGGAAATGCCGTTACGCAAACTGTTCGAGGCGCGTTTGAATATCAAGGGCAAAAGTGCAGTGCCACTTCAAGACTCTACGTGCCGTCCTCCATCTGGCCTCGGTTTAAGGCCCGTCTGGTGGAAGAGACGGCGAATCTCAAGGTGGGCAGCCCCATCGACAACAGGTATTTCGTGGGTCCCGTCATTCACGCCGCTTCGTTCAAGAAGCTTGCTGGTGTCATCGACGAAGCCAAGAATGATAATAACCTCGAGCTGCTCACGGGCGGCACCTACGACGACTCACATGGCTACTTTGTCCAGCCCACCATTTACGTGTCCAAGGTCCCTGACCACAAGCTTTTTTCGAACGAGCTGTTCGGCCCTATCCTAACGGTCTATGTCTACGACGACGCCACCGACCCCGTCGGGGCCTTTGACTCGGTGTGCAAGCTCATTGACAGCACCTCTGACTACGCACTGACTGGGTCTGTCTTTGCTGCAGAGCGGGAGGCTGTGCGCTTTGCTGAGGAGAAGCTGCGCAATGCGTCGGGCAATTTCTACATCAACTGCAAGAGCACGGGTGCCGTGGTTGGGCAGCAGCCGTTTGGTGGGAGCAGGGCGAGCGGGACGAATGACAAGGCGGGAAGTATCAATATTATTGGGCGATTTGTGAGCATACGCAGCATCAAGGAGGAGTTTGCTGCGCTGGAGAAGGTTGAGTACCCGAGTAATGAGATATGAGTTATGATTCATGGCAGGCGCTGGTTTCAATGTGTTTTTTCTTTCATCATTGGGTTAAGAATGGCTAGTGATGTGTTCATGGTGAAGCATTAATATGGAAGGCATATCTAGTGAGGAGGCACCCACCCTGCTGAGCCGATCCTGGTAAAACATTTATCTATCTTGGGAAGGCACCTGTCCTGATGAGAAGCTGATTTTGCAGCTAAGCACTCCAAACGTCCGTGGACTAGAGTACGCAGTAGCGCCAAGAAGGCGTGGCGATCTTGGTGGGTTTTGTTAGCATGAAGCCATAACCCGAGCAAGTATGGTTCCCCCTTTTTCAGAAAAAATAAAACCAAACCAACGCTCGATAATACCCCAGTGGGTTCTCTTGCCCTTGGCGAATGCCAGGATTAATGTCCGTCGTCAACAACACCCGAGACGTCTCCTCTCGCATATTGACACCAATCACCACAATGAATCTCAGAACAAGAATACTCCAAACAGGTTCTCTTGTCTATAAACAGCCGGAAAGGAACTGACCCAAATCTTCTTCTTTCTTCAGTTGACGAATAACCCCTATCTTTACAGCAGAGTTGTTTTTTTTTGGGGTTTCTTTCCCCCTTTTCACTTGGATAAGTCGAGTGGGAAGGGTGGTGAGCCATGCCAAACCAAACCAAAACAAACCCAGGAAAAAGAAAAAAACCCATATCCATTCATCCATCCAATGAAACAAAAATACCGACTTTTGTCATCACAGATACCTCATCGGTATCCTTGACCCCATCGCCGTGTCCATTCCCAATTCCAGACCTGCATCCAACCCCAGCCCCCACCACTCCGGAACCAACACTGACATACTCTCGCCCGTGACGGAGGAAAAACAAAACGACGCCCTCGAAGCCAACACTCCCAGGACAAATCCACACCCTACTAATCCCACCGCCACCGCCGCCGTCAGACTGGGACTCACTTCGCGATCTATCCAGCGCTGACGAAGACGGAGGACGCCAATCTTCATGTAGAACAACTCGCGGGTGGTACCATCGTCGCCAATGATTCCGTTGGCATTGGGGTGTAGTTCGGTAGAGGTAGTTGGGCGGGGTGTTGGCTTTTTTTCGACACTATTTATTGGGAGGGTAGGTGTGGTTGGTTTGGATTTTTCTTCGTTATTGAGGTAGGGGGGAGACTGAAGAGGAAAGGAGAATGGGATAGGAAAAGAGTCGGGAAATTTATTGGCTGCATGGATATGTCAGCCCCCCTCCTCACCTCTCTACCTTGAACCCCTACCCAAGAGGGGGGAAAATGGGATACTTACAGCAAAGTCAAGCTAACATCGCCCTGAAGCCTCGCCTTCAACTCAACCTCGACATCCAAATTCAACCCTAGTTGCAGCCTTACTGGCTTGGTATCCGCCAGTCGTGGCAAGATGGCCGGCTGCGTCAGCGATCCGGCCTGAGCCAGCGCCTTGTTATTGTTCCTGTTCCTTCTCCGGCGGGAGCCACGCGAGCCGACGGACGAGGCAACGTCCGAGGCGGAATCATCAAGCTTTTGTAATTGCATCTGTCAGAAATAATCTTTGCGGGGGGAGACTGAAAAAAAAACGAAATACCTGGCGCCTCAAGTCAGCGAGGAGTTGTTCTTTGTTCTGCGGAGACGAGCCCAGCGCCGCGGGGGGGCGGGACATGGGGCCGCCGGGCAGGCTGGGGAGGGGAGGAGTAACCTTTGGCATAACGGGGTTGGAAGCCATTTTGCTTTTGTTGGAGCTGTCAGAGGAATAGACGGTAATGTAGGTCAGGCTCTGCACGACGCTGTGGCTCGACTGGGCGATGAAGACGGGGGGTCGACGTTTGCGGTTGAGGGACTCCTGGACGAGACGGAGAGGACGGGGTTTGGCTGAGGTGAAGACCGAGGGTTTCTTCTTGGACGGAGATTTGGTGAGACCAACAGTGGCTGGAGGAGGGGAGACGATTTCCCTGTAGCGCGGAGGGGGGTCGAACTGGACAAAGTTGACGTCGAGGCCGAGGTGAGGACGGACAGGGAGAATCCGGCGCTTTGGAGGCGAAGACTGGGGCCCGGAGTAGGGATACGGCGGGAGAGTGCGCGGGGGGGAATAGGCCGGAGGTTGTTGCTGGCGTTGTTGTTTCTG
>Ga0247760_1001407_pt1 | contig 22392 bp, 28 predicted proteins | sample UWRJL171409R4_FD_179936 | JGI IMG/M metagenome (GOLD analysis project Ga0247760, IMG submission 179936) | Plant litter microbial communities from Arlington Agricultural Research Station in Wisconsin, United States - UWRJ-L171-409R-4 | ecosystem: Environmental > Terrestrial > Plant litter >... | reverse complement strand
GAAAGGGCGTTGGGGATGGAGGGAGGTGGGGACATACGCTTGTTCGCCGGGTGAGGAGATGTTGAGACCGGGGCCGAAGAGGGCGGTGTTGGGTGGGAGGGGGGAGCCGAGGAGGGTGGTGCGTGTCATTTTGAGGGGCTGTAGGATGGTCTTTTGGATGACGTCGTTGAAGTTGGGGATGGTGCCTTTGGGGCCGCCGGGGGCGTTGGTCATGGCAATGGCGAGGAGTTGGAAGGCGGCGTTGGATAGGATTGGGGTTGTGTCGGGGAGGAACACGGGGGCAGTTTGCGAGATGGCTTTGATGAAGTCCGTGATTTGGGGTTAGCTGCTGTCAGGGGGGTAAATGGGGGAGAACCAATGCTTACTTTGTCTATCACAAGGCTTTCCCAGTTGACAAGTGTTTGCTGGAATCAGTCAGCATGGATCTTTGGAGCAGGGAGTTCAGAATAGACATACAGTTGCGAACTATGCCCGCCATATGCGAGGCCAGCGCCCCAATCGTCACGTCCTTCCATGGGACGGCAAGTTTCACCGATGTTGGCCCCGTAAGCAGCTCCGGAATGTACTTGGTAATAGGGGTGTCCCACTCCGTGTCGCCAAACTTTGCCAACCACGCATACACAGTGAAAAGCTGCGTCAGAGAACCGACCGGGAAGACCGTATCCAGCGAAACATTCTCTTTTGCCTTGGCGCCAGGAGCGGTGTGGTGGTAGCTGAAGAAGACGGGATCGTCCTTGGCGGCGCCTGGTCCGCTCTCCGCCCCTGAGAACAGAACGACAGAGAACGAGGTCGTGTTAGGCGTGATATCGCCGTATATTTCGTGGTTCCCGGTGCGAACGAGTTTGTCAAATGCTGTGGTGAAGTCACGGGTGAAATTCTTGACCCAGTCCAACGACTTGTCGAGTGTCGGGGGAGGATAATAGGCGCGGAAGAGAGGGCATGGCTTGTAAGGCGGTAGGTCTTCGGCCTCTCCAAGGGCAAAGAAGGACAATAGAATGGTGGACAGCGAGATGATTCGAGACTTCAGAGGAGACATGGTGCTGGCGGTCGATGAGTGTCTTTTCGAACTAGGAAATACCAATTGAATACGGGATGAGTCCAAGTCAAACAATGAAAGTCGGAATTGGCTTGCTTCATTTTAAGTCGTCACGCCATCCTTATAACACTATTGTCTAACATTCCGGAAGGTCCGCGAAAGGCCGTAGGTAAGAGTTGTCCCTTGCCGTCCGTGTCCGTGTCCTTGTCCGTACCCGCGCGTCTTGGCGCCAAAGTCCGTGTCCGTTGTCCGTCTCCGACGGGCTTGATCCCCCGCCAACACCGCGCATTACGCTCAGCCCCACGAAATCACAATCAAATACGCGGTCAATCTCCCCAAGACAGGCTAAACTCACCTAGCGACTGGGGCATCCATGCATCAGCGCCCTGCATTTCGGCGAAGAAATCGTCCATGAACAGATTGGCAGACCCATCAGGTCCGTTTTCCAGTGCTTCGTCCACGCGCTCCGCCACCATCGATTCCTTCGGCGGATTTGCATCCCCGTCGCTCGGCGTTGACAATAGCGAGTCTGTTTGGCGCGAATACCAGACTTGGACGATCTCAGCCCGCTTCAGAAACTGTGAAAATGTATCGCAGTCGCCATTCCGGTCCACCCTAGGCGAGATCATCGGCTGTAGTCTGAGAATGACTTGGCGAAGCATATGTCGGAAGTCAAGCCATCGACGAGCGTGTCCTGTCAAGTGTGCGATACGGGGATTCGCCATCAGTATATCCAATCTCGCCGAGAACGACAGCGCATAGCTCAGAGAAATCCATTCGAGATTTGTGAGGGCTTTCTCTTGCCCAGAGGTCATGGTTATCAGGATGTTCAGCAGGGACTTCGATGCCAGTACACTGCCAGAGAAGACTTCGGCCGTCTGTGACTGAGTCGCAGCGCTCGCTGACAATGGGGACCCTGGGAGCGATTGCTGGCAGATGGCGAGCTCGAGCATGCCGAGTTGAAGGAGTAGGGTTGCTAAGGAAGACAGTTAGCACCGTTACTGAAATGGCGACCTTTGGAATGAAACTCACGGCACTCTCCGAGAGGAAATGTGAGCTCTGACTTGAACGTGTCGAGTCGGTCACGGATCGCCGTGAGACTAGACATGACGCTCCCCTCCCTCGACAAAGACGGATCAACTGGATGCGTAAGAATATCGTCGAATTCCTCGGCAAGACGTTGGATTTGAACAATGTGCTCGATATACCTGTCGCTCGTTGCATCCTCTTGCAAGGTCAACTTGTTGCAGCTGTCGAGAATGAATGGCGAGAATGGAAAATGGCGCATTTTGAGCAAAACGATAGATGAGCTTGAAGCCAGGTAGTAAGTCCCGGCGAGTGCTCTGAGCTCGTCCGGTCCCCACTCCCGATTATTCTCGTCGTCGGGGTCAAGGTGGACTTTCCAGAGCTGTGGATTCCGCCGCCGATCGAGTCGCATATCTGAGACGATACTCGTGGCCAGGTATAAGTGCTGGGAGTATGAACGCGGGCGAGGATGATAGTGTGCCCAGGCCAAATGCACCAATAAGCCCTGTAAGACATCCAATGATCTGATATTGCCTCTTGCCAGTCGGGCCGAGAGAGACTCGTTGAAGAGACGACTGAGTTCCCGCTGGAGGACGAAATCGTCGTGGCAGGAGGCAGCAAGAGCAGCCAGACACAGGAACGGACGCTGTCGGCGTAATAACTGCAGCCCCTCTGTCTCGGCCTCTGTACCGCTCCCGTCGTTGGTGGCGGGGAGCACGACGAAAGGGAAGCGCGGGGTCATGCTCGCGCGGAAGCGTCGGAATAGGGGTCCCGCTCGTTCCACGTCCAGCAATCCGCGCGAAAAGGGATCGTGAGTGCCCACAGCCGCTGGACGGCCCGGGAACAGTCAGCGGCCGGCGCCTGGAAGATGCGAAGATGCATGTCTTTTGGAGTCGTGAGCAGCGGTCGCAAGCCCCTGACGCCTGTGTCGTCTGACACCGAATCTTGGCCTTAAAGCATGTCTGGCACGTTTTTAGCAGAGGGCCGCCGCTCGGTTGCTGGCTTCCTGGTTGGTTCCTCATTTTGACCTGGCAACTATGAACGCTCCGAAAAGGAGGTGCAAGGCGGTGACGTGGGCATATCGAATCCTACCGCCAAGAACTTCTCCGACAGACTTACGTCAGCGTCTCAGGTAAGTCCGCCGCAAAAGCATTCGGGACAACGAACAGAGCAAGAAATCAGCCGAAGGCTTAGTCCGATTCTTTCTGTTGTGAAGTATGAATTGAGTATTGGATTATGTCTGGCGGAAGACTAGCAAATAGTGACCCGACGGGTGCTCCCGCTGATGCCAAATGCGTTGACCACTTCCAGCGGCCACCTCGGACACCCGATAAATTGGCAATCCTCGTCCCGAAGAAGCTTCGCAATCTCAATCTCTGTCTTTTGACCGCAGGCATAAAAGGATGCACCGAGTCTTTTCAAGGCTTTCAGCTCCCGAATGGACCAAAAAAATTCTTTGAGATCTCGAAGGGTGGCATGAAGTACAATAATGTCGTCTTTTATGGTTGGGTCTAGCAATTCCTGCACGCGTAGCCATCTAAACACGGGGTGATCTGTCACCTTCCGGTGCTGGAAGACTCTAGAAAGGCCTAAAGGCTTGGCCAGTCGCGCCGGAATCTCGTATAGAGCCTCCCACTCGCTCCGTGGAATCTCAATCTCCAGGAAGTATTCTTTATACGTCCGATTCATTCGGATTTGGGGACGGAGCTTGGGGTTCAGGTTTGCCGAGTAGACCTCCAAAACACCCGCGGACTTATTTCTTGAGCTGTTGAGATATTCTTGCAGGACAGCTAACACCCCCTCGGGAGTTCCGACGCCGGGGAGAGATAGTTCTGGGGGCGTGGACCGGTATGGCAACCGAGTTCCTGTGCCGGGGCCCAGTATTGTGGTCAACTGGGAAATTGGTTTGTTGGGCTGGCTTGCGGCTTTGTTGGTGCCTCGAGTTCTGCCTTGGAATCCAGGTCTTCGGTTCTCCACTACAAGTCACGACGGGTCAGTCGCGCGTCTTGTTCAGTGTTTGCCAAGGCTCACTGGTGGTGGCTGTGCCATCCATGGGTGGCCTGGAATGATGGCCTCCAGACCTGCACAAGCGTTTTGCCTCAAACGCACACAACCCCTCACCTCCCATATCTGACCTGATAGCTTTCTCAACCCCACTAGCACTCATCCCAAGATCGCCATGGAGCCCGTAGGCCTCGCGGTAGGCGTCGCTGGCCTAGCCGGGCTTTTTTCCAACGTACATCGACTGCTTTCAGCTCGTGCAGCGGGGCCGCTACCTCGGTCGCGATTGCCTCATCCTCGAGAGGAAATACAGCAACCAGCGCTTGCGATTTTCGACATGGGGGCGTGCCTACGGCTTCGCGAGCAGCAATGGCTCGGACCATGTCCAAGAAGCGATTTGGAACGACGAGGAAGTCTGTTCGGCTGTGCGGGAAACGCTGCACCAGATATCGACTCTTTTCCAGGACCACGAGAAACTATCCAGGCGTTATGGGCTGTCGCGAGAATCCTCGAGGGCAGGTGGGTCCTTGTCAATTGCGTCCAACATGTTAGGTGCGCTGCCTGCACGATTTCGACGACGGCTTTCAGCTTTGACGGATCTGCATCGCCCATGCGGTCCGCTCCCAAACGTCCCACCATCCCTGTAGCAGTTCGCTGGGCGATCAATGACCAGCAGAAATTTGCAGATTTGGTGCAGCACCTCAAGGACTTCATTGATGACCTGGAAAGCTTGACGGAGGGGTCTACCGTGTCGCGCCGGCAGGGGCAGTTCATCCAGGTCGAGGTCGAGTCAATTCGTGATGTCTCCGAGTTGGAGATGATTGAGCAGGCCAACATGGATAGGCGAGACCAAGTTGCCGACGCCGCGGGCTTGCGAATATTTCAGTTGCAGCACCACAACAACTCAACTCCAAACGGTAATGCTGAAACGGGTATACCAACTATTGATTGGGAAGTCGTCCCCAAAGTCGCGAACCCGCCGGACGGCCCCGTCGAGACATATCACCAGACCCTGTATAGAGTCACTGCAACCTACTGCAACTTTATTTGATGAGCCAACCTACGACCCTGGAAACGGCGTTGACAGCCAGTGGTTGGTGGTCGACGGCGAAATCTTTCCAAAGGGTCCTGCGGCACTTCATCTTTCCGGCTCTCGACCGCTTCGCGATCTCGACTCCTACGTTGAGCACAACTCTCAGCTTTGGTGGCTGGTCGTTGTCGACTACATTTGCTGCCATGACATCCACAACGACCGCAAGGCCGAGCCAACGACCAGTTCCATTCAACTGACATCGCAGGTCCTTTGTGACGAGTTGAAAAATAAAACCTCAAGCTTGACAGTAAAGTCTCCAACCTTCACGCCAGGTATGGTTCTCAGCCAGCCATACCATTGGTTCTACTATAACAGACAAGATCTCCTCAAACCCGAAAAGGATCCTTGGCACGAAATGTTTCCGATGATTGCTGATAACATTATCCTGTGCAACCTCCCAGCGACGGAACCGGAATACGTAATTGGGACCCTTTTGGAATATATCCAACACTCGATGGCCGATGAATACCGGCGCGTGCCTAGGCTGGGCTTCGATACCGCTACATTAAAGACTATTCCAAGGGCACTTCTCTCTCTCATATTTGTACGTCCCGTGACACACAACCATGATGAAATCTGGTTAACAGACTCTGTAACAGAAACCTGGAGAATTGGTCGTGGAGCGGTTCCCGGATGGAGACGACGACTTTTCAAGCTGACTACCCAATCCTCGTAAATGCTACCGATCTCGAGCCCCAAGAGGTCCTTGAAATTCCCGTGCAGTGGCATGACAGTCTTCAGATCTCGCGGTCCGTGTCCGAGAAAGGGCAGCAATCTCTAGCATGTCTTCTAGTCACCGCTAGCGTTAGCAGCTGACTGTAACGAAGGCTACCTCTATAACCGCGGAGACCGATGTGCAGGAGCCAGCCTTAGTAAAATACACGGACGATGAACATAGCGAGGTAGGCGATTCCCCTAGTACAGTAGTAGCCACCTCTGATGCGCTGCTCGAGATCTTCGCGTCCAACTAATATCTAACCAGACGGGGCGGCAACGCCCCGACTACACCCGGACAGTAGACAGTTTAGCAGTAGAGGGACTGCTTGCCCTGACGGGCGGAGCTTTCAGCTCCTACGGTGTAAGACAAATAATAATATCTATCCAGATCAACGCAGAGTATTGAGATGCATAATCAGCTAATTAGGGTCACCAGTCGCTCAGCACCGACGTACAGGGTACAGGAACACCAAAACCCCTATTATTTTGACGACAACGAATACGACCACGTAGAGCACGATGACTACCCGTATAATGATGAATCCGAAAATCATGTCCGCAGACACTCTTTTTCTTACGAAGCGCATGAAGAGTTTTGCCGGGAGCGCACGTGCATGCCGCACGCCGTTCATGGATTCCACCTCCGCGACCATGTCTGGCGGAAGCTTCTGGTGCGAAACATTGAACTGAAGTCGACAGAGGATCCCGAGTTCCAGGGACTACGAATCCAAGGCGGCGGAAGCGGCAGTTAGTTGCTGGGGCTGCTTGCATCCTTTGAAGAGAGATACGTGGTCAGGTTCTCAGACAAGCGATGAGGAGGGGGTCGTGGTCACCTTCCAAGGGCCCAGTCACGAACTCGCGGCGGAAGTTGCCTCAAAAAGGACCAATCGTGCACTGTACCGAATTCGACTGACAAGCCGCGACAAGCGCCCAGACGTTGTTCTACACCAGGCAATGACTCTCAACGAGAAGTGGCGAAGCATAATTCTGATTGAAGATCTGGTAGAGAGCATGGAAACGCGGACGGCCTCGGAAAGGCAAGATATACTGCGACCACTTCTTCACTTGCTAAAAAACTACTATGGAATCACAATCGCCCTTCTTCCCGACGAACGATTTAACGCTAAAACCCTCGATCCTCTGGTCAAGCTGCAGGTTTCGATGGATTTTGTTTTTCTGGTAGATCACCCTGACGATGCGCCGGCCGACCCCGGACCGTCGGTAAAAGTCTGAGATTACTGCCCAAGCAGCCAGAGAAACCGTGCCGCGAGCTGAAGACACTGTCAGCTGCAACGCAGCAATCCAGCTTCAAGCATTTGGGTTGAAACGACTGGACCAACCGATGGGGAAGTGATCCCCCAGGCTGCTGACCTCCCTTCCTTCAAACACATGGAACTGGGTTCAAGGATGGCAGCCCTGCCCAAATGTTCCAACAGCAAAATTACCGACTTCAACGACCTACCAGGCCTGATTAAGGAATGATCGACAGCTCGGTCTCTCCGGGAAGTCCGATGTTCGAAACAAATGTACTCAGGAGGATTCTTGAATTATGGGGTGGAGTCACATGGAAGTACTGCGCCGTACGAAAGGCTCTATGTCAGGGGTGTAGCGACCGCGACTTGCGTCCCTTTCACAGGAGGCGCAGGGACATGAGGGCACAGGAGGCACAGTCCGTAGTATTCAACAACCGAGTTCCGAACCAAAAGAATTCTAGGTCTACGGCGCGCTGCCATTGGGGGAGCCAGTGGAATCTGGGCAGTTCCGAACCTCCCATGATGGGTCTCAGCTTCCTTCGACAGGCAATGCAACCAGTGCGGACATTCTTCTAGATGCCGCTGCTCCGAACGATCCGATAGGCCTGAGTTGTCAGAGCTAGATGGCGGACTGACCTGACTGCGAGGCGAAGGCCAGGAGCGTGAGGTTAGGAATGAAGTATAAAAGGCCACCAAACGCGTTCACAGTTTCTTCTCTAGCTCAATATCAGACAATCATCATCACAGCAGTTTTCCCAGATATCCTTACATCCATTCTTCAGTACTAGAACACCACGTCTCTATTCCACCACATCCCAAAATGAAGGTACGAACGTACCCGATGTTGTCATCTCAGCTCACGATGACAACACCTCCCGCTTCATAGGGGTAACGACTAATTCATCTTCAACAGAACTACATTGTCCTCGCCGTCCTTGCCATTGCTGGCCAAACTGCGTTTGCCCTTCCTGGCAATGTCGTCGCCAGGGCCACGCCCCAGTGCGGCTCGCTGACATCGTTCTGCATCAACCAGCGCAAATGCTTCTGCGATGATTTCACCCCGCCGCAGATCAGCTGCCCGGACGCCCCCGACTTCACCTGCAATCTCGCTTGCCAGTGCCGTTGAGTGGGGTGTCGTGCCACCGGTCGCAGCGCACGTTCACTCAGCTCTGTCCTGAGTCGGAGGGGGAAGGGTGGACTTGGAAAGGAGGGTTAGAAATGAAATACAGCAAAGAGACTCAGTCTTTACCTCACAAAAAACGGACAGAAAACTTCAGATCCGAGTAGAAGTAGATATCTACCTAGATAGAAGAAAACTCTAAGTTGGACCCGTCCCGCCTCACTCGCCACTCTTCCTCACCCCTTCCAATCCCCCATAGTCCTCACCCAACTTCTCCCCACCACCGCCCACCGCCTCAAGCGGCTCGCTCTCCTGCAGGAAATACAGCATGCGCGCCCAATCGGTCTTGCTCGCATTGCGCCAGGCATGCATCGTTCCGCGCTGGATAGCCAAATCGCCGCGCTTCAACAGGCGCGTCTCGCCCGAGTCCAGCTCTAGCACCATCTCACCTTCAATCACGACGCCGTAGTCGAGGCTGACGGTTCGGTGGAGGGGGCTGGCGCCGCCGGGGGGCATGTCCACGTATCGGGCTACTGTGCCGCCTGTTCATGAACCCATTCTTATGTCAGCGATCGTCAAGTAACATTTCGTACGATTCATCCCCAGTCTCCCTCCCCTTTTACCCCTTTCCCCCGACCGTCCACCTCCATAAAGGGGAACACAACGTACCAGGAATTACAATACCCGGCGGTTCCCTCAGATAGCCCGCGTACGTCTCGATATCGCCGCCGTTGGCAAGTGACACGGGCGTCCGGTTGGTGCAGTATCCGAGCCGGAACTCGGCCGGTACACCGATCGCTTTCCCCGGGAGGTCTTCAGAGATGGCGGGCGAGAAGACGGATTTGCCTTGGCTATCGTGGTCGGTGATGACGCGCTGGATAGGGCGGAGGTCGTTGTCCTTCCAGGGGTACTTGGGTGGCTGCGCCATTATGTCGGATAATTTCAGGTTTTTGACTTCGCTGGGCTACGGATTTTGCAGGGAGATGGGATGGATAGTGCTTCGTCGGCCTGTACAAGTGTTTTTCTTGGCTTGAAATTGGGGTTGCTGACTGCTGCTCTTAAGCCGGACGTCTTTGAGCGGGGCTGAAAACTGACCACCTCCTACCTTACGCGCCTCTTATATGAGTGGAAGTGCCCTATTCGTGTGTCGACATCGCATTAAAGTGATGGTGACCCCCCTCCCTTGGGTATGCCGGTGCTCGTCGCGGGCTGGGCGTCAAAGGAAGGAGCGACACAGCAAGAGCGACTTCCAAACCAGGTAACCGGGCATTTTAGTCGGTGAAAGAAATGACCTGATTGTCGATCGATGGCCGCCGGAAACGACCGCACATTTGGGGTTGAGGTGGGGAAGATGACTAAGTGCCAACACCCACAAGAGTTGTGACGAAGGAGACCGGCCCGACGCTCGGCACAGTGTTGGTGCACTGAGTCGAGGAACAAAGGCCTCGACGCACGGCCCAGCACATCGATCATCACTACCCCGCAACCGGAATATGTAGCACGCTTACATCGCAGCATGCGCTCATATGCCGTGCCGACTTTGTGTCACCTTGGAGGCGTTCGCCTGGGGGTGGCATTGAGGTGACTCGCAAGGCCGGCCGGGCATCGCACCTTCTCCGCCATCGGGCCCTCTGGATTGCGCAGCTTTTAGAGGCGGTGCTCTTGCCTTCAAGTGGACGGAGATGTAGCCAGCCTGTTGGGCAAAGAATGAGCGCTTGACATGAATATCGGTGGTCCTTATTTCCGATTTCGCCATTACCACAGAACCACATCATACTTCAATCAGTTTGGCAGGACTTTGCGCAATGTCGACTCCCAGGGACCCGGCGCGCAATCTCCTGGCCGAGACCGAGCGGCATCCCAGCCCTCTGAAGATTGCCATCATTGGGGCGGGGATAGATGGCCTGGCCGCAGCCCTTGCACTTCGCCGCGAGGGGCACCATATTGAGGTTCGTCCACAGTTCCCAGTTCATAGACCTAATGAATACTAATGATCATGATGAAGGTCTACCCACAGCCAGACGATGACCAGGAGTCACAGAGAGAGGCGTTGGTCAATCTCGGACCGAACGCAACGGGCATTCTTCGCCATTGGGGTCTCCGCGTCGAAACACTCGGGGGAGGTGAGATGAGGAACTCGGTTGAACTCAACGCGGCAGGGACTACGGCTGGATTGCATGACTTCTCCAACCTCCACAGGCAATGGGCGCATTCATGGCACCTCGTCCCTCGCTCTCGTCTCTGCGAGGGGCTGAAAGAGGCTGCGACAGCAGCGCATGGAATCGGTACTCCGGCCGTCTTGCACGCACCAATCAAGATTATTAGCGTCGATGGTCAGAAAGGATCCTTTGTCTTAGCCGATGGGGCAACGATGTCTGCAGATGTTGTGGTAGGCGCCGATGGCATACATGTAAGTACTAACATTTTGTCCCGCACGTTGAAAGGAATCGCTTATCAGATTATGAAGTCGGCGACGAGAGATGCAGCTACCGGAGATGAGAAGGTCAAACCTTTCAGTGTGGGAAAGATGGCGATCAAGTTCTCTATTCCGCGGCATGTCGCGCTTGATGACCCCTCCGCCCGCCCGCTGTTGGACCGTCATTGCACGCATGCGACGTGGCGTGGCGGTGACCGGACAGTTGATATGTACGACCTTGGTGAAAACGAGGTGCTATATTTTGTCTTGGAGTGCCCTGAAACCGTGCTCTCGGCGTCTGGTACGTGGCATCCTCCTCTTCCAAGCCAATTTGGGAGAGTTAAGGGGCAAGCGGCGACAGATTCAGTGGCTGACTGCATACGTAGGTACAAAATGGGGCGATCTTAGCTCTACCCATCGGCTTTTGGAACTACTCCCTGAATTTGACCCAGCCGTCAGACAGCTGATTGGTAAAGTCGACCCCTCACATCTGGACGCTAGCCAGCTTTTGGAAATGGAAGAGCTGCCCTGGTGGGTCAAGGACAAACTTGCGCTCCTCGGCGATGCAGTGCATCCGTTTCCTTCGTGTTAGTATCCCCCTACCCCCTTTCCGAAGCCCGGTGGCGCTCCAAACGCTGACATAACGGTCACTTTACTCGGATCCAGCCCGAGGGCAAGGGGTCGCACAGGCCATGGAGGATGCTGCCGCGCTTGCGACTGTTCTTCCCGCTGGAATCCCTCCCGACCTTGTGCCGGGCCACCTCGCACTTTACGAGAAGATCCGACGCAGCCGAACTCGTCGCCTGCGGGAAGCGCAACGAGATGACGACTCATACCACAACGCCGACACATACGAAAGCTTTGTGTTCGACGAGCTCGACAATTCCGCCGCCGCCTTTCGCGAGTGGATATGGTCGCAGCGACCAGCCGTATACCGCAGGATGCCCGTCGCCTTCGGGCCGTGTCCAGGCCCGCGCCAGGACGGCTTCGGACGTCCTCATGGAGGACACGGTGAGCGCACCTTCACCAAAGCCTCCATCATGTTCAAGACCTCCAGACCATATCTCCAGTCGCTCTTACCACCTACCCCGTCCGGTTCATTCCGCTTCCGGCCTCGCAGCACCACATTCACGTTTGCAAGCATCTTCATCACCACGGTCGGCAATATGTCGTGGCTCGGTGGCGGCGGATACACCCACGCGGGGCTATACCTCCACGACGTTGAGTACGTCAAGCAGGACGGGACAATCGTCTATGGCACCTACCTCCCCGTCATGTTTGAGAACCTCGCCGACCCCATCCTGTCCGGTCGCGAAGAGTTGGGAATGAACAAGGTATACTGCGAGATCGACGTCGAAGAGAACCAAGACAGCTACAGTGCGCGGTTCTCTTGGCGAGGCACAGAGTTCTTCCACGCCCAGGTGGACGAAATGTCGCCCGAACAACCGCTCATCACCGAGGGGGTCCCTGCTGATGCTGTGGCTGAGGACTATGGCCTGCTGACGTACAAGTATGTCCCTGCCACGGGCGAGCCGGGCAAGGCCGACGTGGAGTATGCCTGTGTGATCCCGCACGCTGAGGAGGCCAAGGTTGCGCGGCAGACGGTGCAGTCTATGCTGTGGGCGCACCGGCTGCCGCGAGTGCGGTTTGAAGCGAGGGATTGGAAGTCGTTGCCGACGCTGCATCATGTCTCGTCGGCGTTGGCGGCCATGCCGATCTATGCGTTTGTGTTTGCAAAGGTGGAGAAGGGGCTGGGGGTTGCTGATATGGCGAGTTGTAGGCGGATTGAGTAGGAAGCTGCTTCACGGAGGCTTGGTTCAGATACGAGGGATTGGCATTCCATTTTTATCCTCGGGGTGACTGATTTGATGTTGTCTAATTGAAGTTACTCATCAGACGTCAGTTTTCGACGTTGTTCTCCTGAGGGGTCGCTTTGACGAACTTGAATGCAGATGCGCACCTTACCGCGCGCTCCTGGCCTGCGAACACCGCGGATAGATCCTTGACGAGGACAAAGTCCCAACGGTGCGGACACCTTGTATTTGAGACAGAAAAAGGCATTCCATCATAGGAACCTTGAGTCAACAACGCAACGCATGAGGGTGATGGTCAGTTCGGTTCATAATCGCTGCGACTCGTGTCGTTGGTTCCATCGACGCGCATTGTCATCACAACGTCTGGCTTTCAACCTCGGACTCACCAATTCAGCTCTGGCCCCCTTGATCCAGTTTCTACTCTTTCGTTCTTATTCCATCGTCTCTTGGCACCTACGTTACATCTGCACGTCAACCAGGGAAAGACAGACGGAAGCGAAAGGAATCCCTCCCTGGCTAATCCGGCCGGCCGGCCGGCACTCTTTAGCATAAAAGCCAATTCCCCACGGGGTATGTGGTATGGGCCAATTTAGGCGCAAGCCTCCGCGCTCCACAAACTGCCATGCTGGTATTCCGTCACTGATGCGATTGGCCAGCTCGTCCGGCACTTCACCCGACAAAGCTCCGTCTGGCTTGCGGTTGATTGCGCTCAACACCATGCCAAGCCTAAAAGTGAAACGGGTGTGGATGGGCTGTGGACGGGCAATAGATGGCGGTTGTATAGGGCTTGGTCGGAGCGGGAGGGAAGTTTGGGGTGACGATTGAGGCGCCAGGTAGGGTGCTCACGGGATGTGGAGTGGCAGTGAGGAGAAATGGAGAAAAGGGGGGGTGGAGGAAAAAGGCAACGCGTGGCCCAGGCCGCCGAGCAAGGATTTGCACGTTCCGCATTCCGGGGAGAGCATACCGCTGATCGCCAGTGTGGAGAAGTGTTAATTTCGAGCAGGACTATGACCACTTTTTTTCGAGCTGGGAGTGTATTGCTCAGAAATGAGCTTTCTGTTCGGGAGAATGGAAGCTGGCGCGTGCCCCGTGCTCCCTACCGGTGCTGGTAGCCGTACCGATCGGTCCATTTGCCCGCGGAGGCTGCGTCGGAGACACATAACGATGGTAGGTATATATAATGCGGCGAGGCCACACTCGGGCAGCACCTAAGCTTCACTCCCAATCGCAACATCAGGCCAAGACATAACCACATTCAAGATGAAGATCACATCCGTCGCCGTCCCCCTTCTCGCAGGCATTGCAAGCGCCAGTCCGGCTGCCCTCGAGCAGAGGCAGTCGTGCCCCAAGGTGCACGTCTTCGGCGCGCGCGAGACAACAGTCCCGCAAGGGTATGGCACCTCGCAGGGCCTAGTCGACATGGTTGTAAAGGCCTACCCCGGCGCAACCAAGGAGGCCATCGTGTACCCGGCCTGCGGCGGCCAGAGCAACTGCGGCGGCGCCAGCTACGACAGCTCGGCATCGCAGGGAACTGCTGCCGTTGTCAAGGCCGTCACGGCTTTCAACCAGAAGTGCCCCGACACCAAGATTGTGGTTGTTGGGTACTCGCAGGGCGGCCAGATCTTCGACAACGCCCTGTGCGGCGGTGCTGGAGCCACCCTCACCGGGGCGGCGCTCAAGGCCGTCAAGGCCGCCATCTTCATGGGCGACCCGCATAACGTCAACGGGCTGTCGTACAACGTCGGCACGTGCAAGAACAAGGGCGTACGTTATCCCACTTACCAGAATGTGGAGAAATAAGCTAACAACCGATTAGTTCTCCGCCCGCCCCAGCGGCTTCAAGTGCTCTCCCGCTGACCCGTCCATCATCCAGTCGTACTGCGACTCGACGGACCCGTACTGCTGCAACGGCAACGACGCCAACTCGCACCAGCAGTACGTCAACAAGTACGGCTCGCAGGCACTTGCTTTCATCAAGAAGCTTGTCGATGCGTCGCCATAAGCGGTCAGCTGAGAGGGAACTTGGGAGGAGGGTGTCGTTGAGTGCGAGGATTGGAACCGAAGTTTGACCTGTACATATCCATTTTTCGTGTAAATCACTTGGGAGACTCCCGATATCCATTCAACCATGCTACCTGATATGGCCATCTAGAACCCTTACTCCTAAACACCAGCATGACCCCCAAATTTCCCAAACCCCCTTGGTCCCCACCCCCTTTGGCCCTCTCCCTCTTGTTCCTGGGTAGGCGCCTGTGAGATCATCCCCTTCCATCCCTAGGCTGCTTCCGCCCACACTTCCGACAAAACAAATCCTCCAGCCCGCACGAATTCCCACACGCAGGACAATACACCACAAAAGCCGGCGGGGCCATCGACCCAGACGCACCCACAGCGCCCGGACTGCTGACACTCCCCGCTCTTGAGGCCGCAATACCAACTTCACCCATTGCAACATCGGCCACATTCACTCTTCCTTCGTGAGTTGGTCCGGGGGGGTAGTACACCGATGGCGGGGCCGAAATGGGACTCATGTCGGCCACTGGCGCGATTTGCTGCTGCTGCTGCCGTTGTTGTGGCTGTGGCAGCGGCGACGCCGGAAACGGTGACGCCGGCGAGGGTGCCGGCGTCGAACCACTCCCCGAAGGGCCCAATCCCACTCCCATTCCCCCTCCCAAACCAGGACTCAAACCCCTCGCAGCGTTCACGGCAATAGCCTCCTCCACAGCCCTCTTCACTCGCGCATCCTGCTCCTCCTCCCGTCGGCGCTTAGCCTCCGCCTCACGCTCAATAGCCTCCTGCTGCTGGGATTGCTGCTGGGACTGCCGGTCGACTTCGCGGCGGGCGGAGGCGCGAGAGGCGCCTACTATGAGGGCTGTGCCTAGGACGGGGCGGCGGCGGGGACCGAACATTTTGGGTTTGGGTTGGGGGTGACGGTTGCGGTGGCGGTTGGGTTTTCAGGCTGCCTAGGTACCTAGGCTTGGGGGGTGGATGTTGAGTTTGGTTCCGTTGGTAGAGGGCTTCGTGGGTGGGTCCCTAGGTTTGAAAGTTGAGTTCGTGGGTGGGTTTGCTTCGCCGTTGTCGGTTGGGAATTGCTTGGTTGTGGCTGAGGCGAGTGCTCAAAATTCTAGTGTAGGTTTGGAAAGAGAGGGAATAGTGTTTTGGCTTGATGGTGGGGTGGTGTTTAAAATTGGGGGAGATGGGGATGGAAAGATGGTACGTGGGGTGATGGGGCTTGGTGTCCCGGTGGCAGTTCTTTGTCATGGCCGCTTCCGTCTCAGTGCGTACCGACCTCGACATGCCATCAGATTCTGGGAATTTGACGGAAATTGACGGGGCGTCTTTGTTTGCATTACGACAGACTCGGTATGAATCCTGGGGCGGACTTCAAATTATTGCCCCTCACTTCGCCTTCAAACTCTGCTTCCGACTCCAGGCCGTCCAAGCAAACAGCGCCGCCACACAAAACGCCGACGCCGCGGCCCACCACCCAAATGTGTCCGATATCTGAGTTATATCATCCGACATGGAAAACAACGTGCCCACCAAACTCAGCGGCACAAACAACATGGCCAACAACGTCAACCGCTCCACCCGTCGCGAGTCAACAATGCTGATAGCGGATGTGACCACCGTGGTCAGCCGGTCGATGCGGCGCTCATATTCCTCCATCTGCGAGAGTACAAGGTCAAACTCAACTCGAAATGGGTCCAGAGGGGACGGGTCAGAGGTGTTGTAAGTGTGCAGGGAAGGGCGAGAGTGTCTCCCTGCGGGAACGGCTGGACTCTTGAAAAGTCTCGTCTGCGTCTCGGTGATCATCTCGCGGTACTGCGGTACCAGGCGGCGCCAGGTGTGCAGCTTGTTGAGGATGATGTCGATCTGGGTCTGGGTGAGGAATTCTTTGGGGTGCGTGATTTCCCAGTCAATCTGGGAGAGGCGCGTCTTGATGTACTGGCTCATGGTGAGCCACTCGGCCGAGGCGAGACGCAGGAGGGCAATGGTCGGGATGTCGGGCGTGTCAACTGGGGCGTCGGGGGTGGTGTGGTTAAGGACGGCGTCAGGGTGTTGGGCCCAGAAGAGGAAGTCAGAGAAGAAGGACGCCGGAGGAGAGGGTGGGGAATCGGGGTCTGGGGGTGTTGTGCGTCTCGTCAGACTGGGGACGCTCGATGCAGTGAGGGGCGTCTTGCAGTCAGCTGTGTCGCGGATGGAAGGCATGGGGCCCCAGTTCCGGTATCCGCGCCAGAGTGGGAACCCTTCCTTGATCGTTGGGTCAAGCAAGAGCACAGCTTGCAATGGGGTCAGCAGTGTCGAGACACAGAACAACACTTTGGGGTACTCACCAACGTCGCAGCCACCTTCCTTCCACCGCCTCTTCCACATGGTCGCTTTTGTCCTCATCAACCCAACTTTCCCATCAATCTTCTCGTCCAAGTCCTTGGGAGGGGGCTTTGCTGGCTTGGCGGGGCAATTCGGAGCAGCGCCGCCGTTCTCGTCGCCGCCCACGAGCTTCTCGGCAGGAGGACGCGGTATCTCGGCATCAGGCCCCTTTTTCCTTGCCGGCTTCTTGCTGTCACCACCAAGCCCAACCAGTCCCTTTATCCAGTCGACCTGTCCCTTTTTGTCACTTGGCGGAAGCACCTTGGCCATTTTGGACTGGCCATCTGAGTCCCAGAAGGCCTTGTTCTCGTCCTCATACAGCTTCCGTCCGATGTTGAACAGGTTAGCGGCCTCTTGACCCTGGTTGAACTGCGCCCGCGATGAAAAGTAACGCGCACGGCAGAACCGCAGCTGGTACCAGTCGCGACGCACCGCATCGACATGCAGAGTGGGTGGCTCCCATAAGGGGTCACGGATGTTGTACCAGACATAGTCGAAGACGTGCGCGCGGAAGAACTCCGGGTCAATGTCAAAGGCACTGCCTAGCTGCTCGATGACGGTACGCGACAGATCCTCGACGACGAAGAGACGCAGCGTCGGTTGCTTTTCGTCACTTGAAGGCGTTGCGTTGCGCTCAGCTGCGGCCTTTCCGTCGCGTTTGAGCTGTTTGAGGCACTCAGCCAGCTCGACCGGTCTGGTGTAGGTGCCCACGGACTTGCTAGTACCGTCACTGAAGTAGGCAATTTGCGACACGTGCGTCTTTTCGAGGCGCTTCTGCTGGGCGCGCGACCGTTGCGGCTCGCTCTCCGGGTACGTGTACTTGCTGTCGGGATCGGCGCAGAAAAAATCGCGCCACCGCACCGGCTCCGTCCCGACCTCCATGAAGTCGGCCAGACCCTGCAGGTGCGGCCATTCCGCCGAGAGATCGCGGACGAATTGGAGGTAGGGTTGCGGGCTTTCAACCCCCCACTCGTCGCGGAAACGGTCCTGCAGCTCATCCTGGTAGAGGTCGCCGGTGTGGTACACGGCACTGCGCCAATGCTTGCGGAATCCCCAGTTCTCCTTGATCGTCTGCGTCCGCGTCAGCGTTTTGGGGAAGTTGAATGTGGATGCCGTCGTCATGTCGTCGGTCGCGCGGCGCGCTAGATGGCCGAATGGTAGGGTAAATGGCCCGCGGGATTGAAACTGGGCAGTCGCACGTTGGCGACGCGATGGGTGCCAAGGGGGAAATGACGAGGGAAAGCTGACCCAGTCGCAAGGCTCCGTAAGCGCCATTTCCCCTCCCCGGGCGTGATCCCCGCTTTGCCTCGCCGCTGCTGTGGTTGGTTGCACTGTGTCCTCGGTTGCCGAGCACCATGCGGCTCCATCCAATGAGGTGAGTGCATTCGGACATCGGTGTCGCACGGCGATCTTGGTGAGAATTATGGACGAATCCTCCCCCAAAAGATAAGTGCATCATCGAACCTCATATGCATACCTACCTAGATACTTATCCACGGACTTTGGTTTGTTTCCCGGCCGTCGGCATTTGTCTTGTTTACCTACTATCGTTATGCTATTGACCTCAGATGAACATGATTCTCGCCAAGCTCTTCTCTACCCCTGCAGCAGCTGAACATAGAAAGTCCTCCTGCCCGCACATCGTAGAACCTCCCATCCCTAATAAGCTCGAGGAAATCGCGAGAATGCAGCCGACGCGTCAAAACGGAATCAGACCTTATCTATCCTCTAAAATCTTGCTTGGAGATCAAGCCCGACTGTTAGTTCTCCCACCAGTCAGCATTGACTTTTGGTATGGTGGCGCGAGGGCAAGGACTGTCCATTTCCTCACCCATTAGGATTTCCCTAAACCTATTGTCTGGCATAAGCTAACTCAACAAAAGTGAAAAAATAAGGGCCTTTGTGCATCACCACGTGTGCCAAAAGCTTATTGAAATAAATGTCTACTACAGTGTCTATACCTACCGGTTCCCAGTTCACATTCGTCCTCCCCACTCGTTCCGATTTCCATTCCTTCTCTCCACTCCGAGTCGCTGAAACCGACACCATGTCCCAAAACCCCGACGCTTCGCTTTCGCACAATGGCGAACTCCACTATCCCGAGATCTTCTACAAAGCAGAAGACGACATCGACGGCGAAGAGATCATAATCGGAAGCCCCGGTGAATCGTTTTTCTATTTCTACGGGCTAGACCCTAAAATTAGAATTGGCAGAATTGTCAAACTGTTCGAGCAGTTCGGGAGAGTCAAATATGGCCTGCTCACCAAGCGCAAGAGCCCGACTGGGGTTGTTCACGGCTTTGGGGTCATGAAAATGTCAACTCGTGAGCAGGGCGGTGCGGCGGTAGGTGTATTCGACGATACAATAATAATGGGTCGGAGGATCTACGTTGGTATGAAACCACCCCCGGCACTGGTGCCACTCACCTCAGATGGCGCGAGTACTTCGCAAGGTATGATTCCTCTTTGGGGTGGTCAAGATGGAGGATATGCTGGAAAGTTAGGTACCAATGAGAAACATTTCACAGCTACTGTCGAGCCGCAGCCAAATGTCGAGACGGATGGCGGAGAATCCGAGTCAGCAGTGGTCAAGACTGAAGAATCCGAGACGGGGGCGAACGCTGAGCCTCCTGCGGGCGAAGATCAGCTTGTCACGGTGAAAACGGAACCGGAGATAGACTAAGTACCTAGTCTCTGTCGACCAACTTGGGATACACGACGAATAGGCCGCTTTCAAGGCCCTTCCAGGAGAAACCCGGTCCGGTATATCAAGAACTGGGTACCTAATTGCTTCAAGTCGCCTAAGGAAATACAAGGGTAACTGATTGGATGATACCGCGTTTCAACTTCCATGCCTTTACGAGCCCAAAGTCGTTCGGATAGTTTCAGGTGTCTTGTTGGTATTGATTCTTTGGCTCTCTTTTCAATTCTTACCCTCTTTGTACGTTGGGATCAGGGTTGCTAGCTGAATCAGGACATCCCTTGTGCATGGACAGAGGCCTGCATGCAAACGAGAAATTCGAGCCACTGCTGAGGCCTCTGTGTAGGTAGATATGGTCCGTCTCAAGGTGAAAGCTTCAGGTGTAGTTGTACACTCCGGCTTTCTGGATTCCCTTTAAGGGGCAAAAACGGTACCCTTTGTCCTAGTTGAGTGGTTTCGATATCCTAACTTGCAGACAATCTACGACGCGCCTGGGTATTAGCGCAAGGGGCTGTCAGACAAGCCCTAACAAAGCAGGACTCTTGGCCGCGTTTTCCAGGGCGAGTTTACCTGCTGCAGGTGGCCTAACAGGCACGGCCGGTAGCCTGAGTCTGCACTATTTCCCCCAAACGGCTTTATTTGCATTATTTATAGAAGCTCGGCCAATAGAGCATAGTTGTGGGCCCCATTGCAGACCTATTAGTACTTTGAGAATTCCTCCCTCCGTGCTTCTGCCCAAATTTCATTCCTTCGACCACCATCAACCATCCTCGCCCGGCCATTACTTCAAGTTCAGAGATGGCCTCAACCGGAGGAAAAGTCAGCTGTAGCTGTGGCCGCGACTTCGAGACGGCCGCTGCAATGCAACAACACCAACGTGACTCACCGTTCCACGCTGACACAGCAGGCGGTACAAACGCAGGAGCCAGTCCCTTCGCAACGATCCCTGGGCAGCGTTCATTGGCACTAATCCGAGTGGGGGCGGCGTTGAAGTAGATCTTTCAGCAGAATGACCATTCTGCTACTCGGGCTGGGTCAGAGGCCACGGCCAGTGGCTCCAATCTCCTAGCTGATGAGCGCGAGGATTATGGCGGTAGCGGAAATACCATAATCCCCCACCACCATCGCCTCTATTCTGGCTATGGGAGACGCTAACTGGTTCATCAAGGTTGCGAACTCCCCCGAGAAGCTGCAGCTCGCAAACTTTCGAGACAAAACATACTTTCCCGACTTCTCAATATACCCTTCGAGCTCCAGATTGACCTGAACTTCCATCGCATGATAGATGATCGCCATCCCTGGCCCCGAAAGCACTGGTGCTTCATGGTTGAGATTGAGGCGATCGAGAACGTCAACCGCTTGCGTCTCCTTGTCCACTCTAGCGGCATCCCGTTGCCAATCGCATTTCACACCAAGGATAAGGGTGCCGAGTTCGCGAGCAAAGCGCGGGTTGGACACACCGTTGCCGTTCTATATGCCGACAAACACGCCTTCTCGGATGGGTCGATCGGGGTTCGCGTGGGGATGGCTCCCAATGCCAAGGTTGGAGTTTTCCCCTATCTCCGAAGGTGTCGATAATTCTGACAGCTGTGGTCCATAGATCATTCCCGCGAAGTTGGCCGAACTGCTCGCGCTCAGCGATCGTGTTCACCAGTATTCCCCCAAGAGCAGTGAGATGACTTGCCACGGTTGCGGCGAGCGCAAGGCCTCGCTGCAGAGGTGCGAAAAATGCGGCATGTTTTGGTATTGCAACAAGGTCAGTCGATTCTCAATACAACCATGGTGCTTTGTACTTGTTCTAACGCAATTTCCTTTACTCCAGACCTGCCAAACGACCGGATGGGTTGAGAAGGCCATAAGAATAACTACAAGCTCATCAGCGCCCATAGGCTGTGGGAGATGTTCCTATTCCGCTGGGACTTGTTTGTGTTATTCCTCGGCTTTCCTCTTCGTGTGCCGGAGTGATGCGATTTGAGGCCTTGGCTGTATCGTAGGAGCCTTTACAGGAAATAAGAGGGCTTGTCCAGAATGCCGGTAAACTCTTAGGGGATCGGGGATGGCCTACCATGACCAAAACAGTGACCGGTCTTAAAAGACAAACAAAAAGGCAGGTTTAACACTGCCCAAGGGAACGGCCTCGTTCAGCTTGCGTGTCGTTCGTATTTCAAGCAAGAAACCTTTGCATTTAAGAACGTCGATTTGCACCGTACCATCAATGTCGGAGACGCAATCCCTACTACTCCAGGAAGTCAATTGAACTTAACACAGGCATTCCCGTATTTGCTCTTGTCTTATTATTACAATGTAATGGAGGAAATCCCCCCCTCCAAATTCCCCCTTTCGATCTCATCTCCCACTTCCACGGCGCCATCGCCCTCCCTTCTTTCAAAATTCTCAGCGCCCCTCCATTGTGATGCCCACTTACCTATCTGGCCACACCAATCACAAGCAGGCCGGTACCTCTCTATGGCGTATCTCACAACTATCCTTAGTGTGGAGGTGATTTAAGGGGGTATCCCTCACTTGCACGGCAACACAGCAACATGCTATTTTCTAGAGTATGAAGAGACGACGCTTGTCGTGGCGCTGCTAAGAGCGGGCAAGCATAGCAATGGGAGTTAGTTAGGCGTTTCCAGGTGCGGGGTTCGTGCATGTGAAGAGGGTGGAGGATTTTGATTTGAAAGGGGTGTTGTTGAAGGGGGTGGGGACTGTAATCCTGGTGGATTTAGTGATGAGTTCGGGAAAGAGTGTGGTTGAGTTTGTGGAGTATAGACCGGGGTTGGGGTTCTGATCAAGGAAGAGGGGAATGGGGAGGGCGGGGGGAAGGGGAACGAGAAGGGG
>Ga0247760_1001403_pt1 | contig 22493 bp, 26 predicted proteins | sample UWRJL171409R4_FD_179936 | JGI IMG/M metagenome (GOLD analysis project Ga0247760, IMG submission 179936) | Plant litter microbial communities from Arlington Agricultural Research Station in Wisconsin, United States - UWRJ-L171-409R-4 | ecosystem: Environmental > Terrestrial > Plant litter >... | reverse complement strand
GCAGCGCAAGCTGCAACAAAGGAAAATGAACCTCAAAATTCCACGCCAGTTCGGCGCGACAGAGCATCCGACATTCCCACGCAACCTTTTCCAGCCTTCTTAGCGCTGATAACTCCACCAACGCTTCCTCCTTCTTCCTCCCCCCCTTTTTGCGAAAGCATGCCTCCTTAAACGGTCGGACGGCGATGGAATTTATCTCCTCTTTGACCTCTTCCGGCGCAATCCCCTCGTGCTCTACAGCGATATCGTATAACCGGTTATATAACGGCAAAATATCCTCGGGGAGTTGGGATTTGTTTTGGTCGTCGAGCGGGATGTGATGGATGGGCTTCTGTAGCGCGAGAAGGGATTGTGTTGTTTTTTGGTTTTTTGTAGGGCTGCTGCTTCGGCTTTGCGACGTGGCCGTGCGCCTTCCGGTTGATGATGATGTTGAGGCCGTTATTTGCGAGGCGCTGCTGACTGAAGATCGGGAGTGGTGGTAGCTGGGTGGTAATGGGGGTGCACCACGGATGCTGGCCTGGGTGGGGGTGGTTCGACGGGGAGTTTGGTCTCGGTCTGGGTCGCTGTTATCGTCGGCTGTTGCTGCGACTGCTGCTGCTGTTGCTGCTAAGGGCCCAGAAAAAAATACTGGCTCGTCGTCGCCATCGACCGAGCTGGCGTCTTGCTTCCGGTGGCAGAGTTTGATGCGCTTTGCGGGAGAGTGCGCCCGGTTCGAAGGCGGTGGGGTCGACATAGCTGCGGCGACGCGCTTCGTTTTTCTCCTCTTGTTCGCGTCGGGGTCGCTCTCGATGTCGCAGGCTGCCAGAATTTCGTGGCGCCACCGCTCAATCTCAAAATTTCGCATCGGTGTCGTGGTAAAAAAGGAGAGAGATATGATGGGTTGAGTTGGGAGTGAGGCGTTGTTTTGTCTGTTGTTCTGTTGTTTACTTTCAATGTTGACATGGAGGGGGCGCGGTGCGGGGTGCGGGGTTGCACGTAGCGAATGACGTCGCTCGCCCGCCATGGCCTGGGCGCCAAGACATCACGCTGTCTTCTCCGGCCTCCCTCGCTGACGCATCCACGCTTTGATGGCTGATAATTTGTTTGGTGTCGGCGACCGTTTTCTGTAAAATCTAGTGGCTGCAACTGTTGTCGTTTCCAGGAGGCCGTCCGCACGTGTCCGAGTAAAATGGATCAAATGGTCGACGGATCCTATAGTTGACGGATCAAATGCATGGATGCGGTGGGCAAGATGGAGGCTCTGAGCATCGGCTTGGCGGACATGTGACTGCGCGTTCAGCAGGTTGCGTTTCTCGTGTCCAAACTTGCCCCCCACCAACCTCACTTTCTCACGTCATTCTCCCCAGTCCATCAAATTTTGGCAACACGATCCAGCATGGCTCAACCCAACGGTAACCTGCCGCCAATCACTGACACAGACCGCATTATCGCCGCATTGGCCCAAATGGAGACCCGGTTTATCGACCAGCTCCAAGGCGTGGAAAAACGTCTTACTAAAAACACGACGCTATAGGCACCCGCCCGATGCCTGTCGAGACGCGGCTCATCACTGTCGAGACGCAACTTATCAACCTCAAACCACCATAGCAACCAGCCTCAAGCCGCATAGCACATAACACGCATCACCAAAGATTGGAATGTCAATAAATCGAACCATTAGGGGTCCCTATAGCAGCCAATTTTGCTACGAAACAGTTGCGGATCAACACGAAGCGATACTTTGGTGTCATTCACTTAAAGGGAGATGAAGGAGGGCGCAGCCTAGATACATACTAGAGAGAGCGAGCGGCTACCTATGAATGAGAGCATGAATGAGAAAAAATGCGCGCTGGCGTTGGATTTAGACTTGGATTGGAGCAAGCGAGTCGGATTTGGACAATAAGAAATCAGGGCGGCAACGACGAGGCAGATTTTAAAGGGAGTGATTCCTAGTGCATGTGTTGATATAAAAGCTGTGGAGCAACTGGAACCCAATGAGCAAATCACATGCTCCCCTCACAAAAATTGAGCTCTGCTAGCCAACTACGTTCCAGCTACTACTATTTTCCGGGTTGCAATATCGTGTGGTTTTGCGAGCGAAAGGCGCGCTCGAACCACCCGTTAATTCGACAAAACAGCATTTTGCTGAATTAACAATTGGTCCAAGCTTTCTACTGATAAAGCGAGGCTGGCCTCGCATCCGGATCGTTAATGCGGATGCAATGACGGTGGCTGCATTTATTTTGAATCGCATACGCGTTAAGAAAATGGTGGCTCTCTTATTTGACTCCATTGTTATCAAATCTGGATTTACAGCGCCACGTGGTCTCGGATTTGAGTGTTACTGATCGACACTAAATCTGCAACGAAAACTATAACAATCAAATCTGACACCACGTGGACGTCTTGGATTGACAGTGTCTTGTATCGGTAATGGGGTCGGTTAATACAACGCCATTGGCAACCTAATCCCAGCACCCTTTCGTTGACAACGGCGAGCGGCGCCTTGCATAACGGAGCCTTGTCTTGGCAGCGCCGACAGCCAGCCTTGTTGATCAGCCCTGCCTCGGTTTGGCTTGTTGTCAAAAAGTGCTTTTCGGCCAGCCGTGAAGTTCCGCAACAGCATCTGCCACTTAGTATCCAGTCGTCCACTCGCCTAGTCGTCAATTCGCCACCCGCAGCACGCAGCAGAGTACCAAACCATCGCCGTCGCCTTCAGTCCGCATTCCCCATCGCCAACATAATCGCGCCTCGTTCTAGCGAGTCCATGTCGGATTAATATCCTGGCCATAACATGGGCCAAATTCTGTTAGTCTGGGAAATGCATTCCGGCAATTTCGACGCAGCTGGCAGGTTAATTGTGGAATTCCTGCAGGGAGGTAGCTTCTGAAACGGGACGTGTCTTTGTCAGAACATTGAACAAAGTCCAAAGCGGCATATCTTGCGGCATGTAGCAAAGTGGATAAGTTCAACGAAACATCAAACGGCTCAGTATAATACCTGCTAACGTGTTTTCATCGCAATACTTGTCGCTGCGACACCTTTTGGCCCCGGCAATTTCTACTGCAGGAGAAAAGAAAAGACGCCATCTGACATGTCAAAGAATACATGGAGCGGTTAAGACGCCTAACGAAGGACGACCGTCACGACATGTCTTGAGGTGAGGGGGAGTCAAGACAATGGTGGTAAGCAACAAAAAAGGAGGCCCTGCAGTTTCGCATACCGAGCAAGGTCCAGCTGCATCTACTTTGGTTCTTTTCTTACCTCTAAATGACGAGCGACTTGGAACAGTATAAATAATGCCAGATGCGAGTCCAAGTACCTGTCCTCTACTCCTTTACTTGCCCTTCACGGTCGGTTATCAAATCCCACAGCTCCCTATATCTCTCCGCAATCACAACTCCGACAACGCACAATTTCCACAACTCATAACACCCAGCTCCCAACCCAGTACTCACTATCTCTACAATGGCAAACTGGGCTGATAACAACACTCCCCACCGGCTTGACAAACGCCTGCTGGTCGCTTCTCTCGCCACCCAAGAAGCCGCCAAACTGCGAATCTTTACCCAATTACGACAAGTCGAGAACGCCATTGGAGAAATGCAGATCAGGCTGGCCCTCTTGGAAAATGAAGTCCAAGCGAACCAAGCGGTAGAGGCGGAGGCGAGGGCGACCAAAAAGCCAATGTCAGCGTCAACGTTAGCGACAACTTGCACCCGCAGCCGAACTTTGGGCAAATGGGCGTGCTGTATCGCTTATTGGGTGTTGCTGGTAGTTGTGGCGGTTGGGATTATACTGCTGCTTCTTGTCACCCTACTTGTGTCTCTGCTTGGAAATGTGGATTTTGTAAACCTAGAGGTTGTCGATTTCATTACTGCTGCTACTAGCAAAAGCCAATAACCCGGTTCTCCTTTTCGTCTCGAACCTACTCAACTATTTACAAGGATGGGTGGCGTTTGCGGCGCATACAGTTTGGTGGGTTCATTAAGCTTGGACCCGGGTTGCCGAGTATGTGGTGTATGTTGGCGAGGATTGGAATCGCATACAGGCAGCGACAGAGGCACGGGCAGAGACGGCGACAGTCACAAATTTCGTTGATCCTCAACTTAGAACCCATCCCCCGCCTGCAACACCGGGTACTTTGTAATCCATCCATGTCATAACTCGGGTTTCGAGCACGCTGGTTTAGTTCTTGTCAGTTTACACCAAAGGAAGGATGCCATGTATGTCAGTCATGCCATGTCATGTCGCCAGTCATGTTGCCTCCACTGTCTCTATCCATTGAGGCCCTATCCGCAGGTCAACATCCGACTACCTACATAGGGACCTCACATGAACTCCATGTTGACAGTGGGAAAAGCGAAAGGGACTTTTCTGTTCAGGAGATGATGAAACGAGACCATCAGCAACAATAACACCAGCCCGATGATAATGAGTGCGCCCGTGCCCCGGCGGATACGTAAAAGGCCCCGCGCAGAAGCACCACCAACCGCATCATTAGCATCACTGGCGGGGGCAACGGCGGCGAGGACGGCCATATCGTGAGTGCCGTGAGCGGCATGGTTGTGGGAGGCAGTGGCAGTAGTGCGATGATGGCGGGTGGTGTACCAAGCCGTGATAAATCCGTTGTCATCATTATCACCCTCGTTGTTCTGCATGTTGCCGTTCCTGACGTTCCTGCCGTTCTCTCGGTCTCCAACAACCTCCTCGTCTAGTACACGGGTACAGCGGTGGAAGCCATACCCAAATGCATCGTTTCTAATCTTGCTCGGGTCGATGCGGATATCGAATGGGGTAACGATATTATTGGTGTTGGTGTCGACTGTGACCTTGAGGCTGTAAACCACCTGTCCCGGCCTGGGCTTGTACTCGTATTGCTGCTAGTGCTGGTACTGGTGCTGGCTCTGGCGTTGGGTGCCAATGGAGCGGGTGACCATGTGAGGTCTGGAAACGTCGCTCAATAGGGATTGGAACAGGGGGCTTTGCGACCTGTGAGGGGGGTGTTCTCCATTACCATCTCTATCGTTATCCTCTTGCTTGCTCTCCGCGGCATTCACCTCCTCGTCCTGGCTGTGATAGCTTTCAATGGAAATGCCATCAGACAGTTCACCGTCATTGTCACTGTCGCTGCGCATACCCAAGCTGGGCGACGCAAAGCGAGGCTGTACTGAAGGCGACCCAGGCACTTCGCTCACATATCCATGAGCAGGGTCATCGGCCATGTAGCCTTGAGCGGGGACACTAATTGATTCGTCGTGATAGTCGTGGTGGTTGTGGTGGTCATACTGGTCACGGCGGTCATAACAGTCATACTCGTCATGGTGATCATACTCGGCATGGCGGCCATAGTGGTCATGGTCATGATCATGGCCATACTGGTTTCCCCTGGGGTGAGAACTCGTCGGCCTCATCGGTGTGACGATAGTGCAAGTTGTAGATCCTAAGCGCATCGCTAATCGACGTCTCCGGGGGCACCGCGGGCATAATACACTGGACGCTCCTCCCTCATGATGGATGCAATTGTGTTGGTACTTTGGAAGATATGTAGTACTGGGCGAGCAAGGCGTTTAATGATAGAACAGAAGGCGAGTGACGGAATGATAAGTGAGCGACAGACATTATCCTAACCTGGGGATTGCACGCCTTTTTATGCACTTCTTATCAGTAAAACTTCACCCGCTGGATTGCACTGGTCTAGACGGCAGACAAAACCCCACTTTGGTCAGGCCGGACGGGTTCTGCATATACTGCGACGTGGTTCAGTGTTCGGTGTGGACAGCGCTAAGTCTGTTGACAATGAAATCCACACCGCTATCTGTGTTTTGCGAGGCATCAAAGTGCAGCTCGAACCGGGATCACCATCTTATTCGACTAAGCTATCTCTGTCGCTGCATTTGGCGTTTCAACTTTGGACATACACTTTTTTGGGTCTGCGTTTTAGTTGTCGCGCCGTTTTGTGTTTGCGGAGGCGCAAACGGATGCACCTGTAATGCCCTCGGGATTGATGACCAGGACTTGGTTAAGTAGCTTGCAGCGTTTGCCCACGCGCCGTTGCAAAGGGACAATAACCATGTCCACGGTTGCATGTTTTCGTACAGAACCTTCAAGCGCCGTTGGGTGTCGTCCGTGATGGGTTGCGTCTTTCCAGAAAACCCGATACAAACGAGCGAGGCCAAATCTCAAGCGGCAAATGTCGGATAGGGGGATAGGTGTTTCTTGGTTGGTCGAGCAGCTCAGCAACAAACAACACGTAAAGCGACAAGGCGCAGAACCAAAACCGAAACTTGTAATTGATATATCTCTTCCGGAAGCGATCAAAAACTTATATAGCTGCTACCGCTAGATTTTCATCAACGAGGCGATCACAATGATGGTATAAAATCTGCTCTGCGACCGCCATGTTTGAGCTATGCATATATCCCGTATGATGACTCCGATATTCGGATATCTAGTGATGATGCATTTAATGAATCCGCAGCCTCGTCGATGTAAGTCTACCGTTGCATAGTGAATTCAGATCGCCTCGCACTGGCGCACTGAAGATACTTGCTGTTTAATTAAGTTTTGTAGTCCGGCGATGTGACCCCGTAATGGACCATGGTATTTTGTCGCCGTACCGGCTTGGACAGGAATTTCGATGGGAACTCGGCGGCTTCCTGTCGCTCAAAAGACACAGGAGAGCAGCAGCCTCGCATCACAGCCTCGCGCACGTCAAAACATCACTGACGGGACGAGACAGAATATGTCGCTCACAGCATTTGCAGCTAGTTTACTCGCAGACGTCCAGTTCAATTAACTGCAGCGTTATTAAGGTCCATTGCGCATTTATGTCCATGGCTGGCAATGAACTCTGTTGGCGACGGTTGAGTTAAATCGCCTGCAGTGTCAAATCCATCGCGCACAGCAGGTTCAACTGCTTGCTTTGCCAAATGCCATCACTGGCAGCAAGTCCAGCTGATGGTGGTGCGTGTTGACTAATGTCCCACCAATTTCAGTGGGGTACCGTGGAGGTCGATCAGTCATCAAGCTCCAGCCATGGCCAACACCAGGTATCCAGCTGCTAGTTCAACCACCTGTCGTGTCATGTCATTGATCGTGGCAAGTCCAGCGATCACGGCAAGTGCAATGCTGCTGCCGCAAGGCTGAATGTGGTACGCGCTGACTAATGTCCCACCAATTCTAGTGGGGAGTTGTGGAGGTTGATTAGATATCAGCCTCCCGACCACCGTTGACCACCGCATCCAGTCGAGACTTAACCCTCGCGCAGCCAGGCGGGGTCCGTTCTCGACGGGGGATCGCGCATTGCTGGAACTCGTTTCTATCCTGCGCGATGGATAAAAATCCCGAATTCCCGTTTCGCGACGTTGATTCTCGTGCAAGCCCGCCCGTTCTCGGACCTGGGCTTTGGTTTGTCGTGATCGAATTGACGGGGGGAGGCTGTTGGCTGGCAGGGCTGCTGCTGCGACTTTTTTCGACAGCAACGCACAGAGCATATGAGCGGGATGTGGGATGTGGGGCCGGCTGAGTTGAATCAACTTGACAAAAATGCTGTTTTGTCGAGTTAACGTTAACGAACGGTTGGTCCGTGCGATTTTGGCTGCAAATCCCCTCAGCGTGCACCGCAAACCGCGGCGCATCTCGGGCGCAGAATCGAGGTTGACCACCGACCACACATCGACAGCGCAGTGCAGTGCAGGGCTGGCATCGCTGCACCCGCATCACTTTTGCAGTGGGCAGAACGACAAATATTTTAATCACTACAACAGCTATCTCGCTCCGGGGCGATTGCACTGGTTGACTGCGATGGATTCCCTTGCCCTGGCTGCGGTTTGCATTGCAGGTGATTGAAGTTACCATGGGAGAAAAAAGGTCGGGGAGCGGCCATGGCAGCGATGGTATTGGCGATGACCGCGGCCGGGCAGCGACGGTGCTGGCGATGGCGATAGCGATGGCCACGGTGCACTGTGCGGGCTGCGAGCTATGGCTGGCGGTTGGACCCCCTGCGCGCCGAGGCATTTGATATTTGACATTTGACATGGCGGGCAATTGAATGGGCGCCGGCGATCAAGTCAGCGATGGGAACCGTGGCAGCGATGGTGTTGGCCGTGGGAGCGGGTGATTAGGTGCCGGCGTTTGAGTTTGCAATGTGGGTCGTGGCAGCAATGGTGTTGGTGATGGGAGATGGCGCAGGCGATTAGCTGCTGGCAGCAATGGAGTCCGTGGCAACAACGGTGTTAACGATGGGAGAGCCCGCAGGCGATTAAATTCACGATGTGGGTCGTGGCATGAATGGTGGAAGATACAGATACAGCAGACGATTGAAGGGGCCGCCAGTATTGGGGCTTGACTGCCGGCAGGGCCCTACTGGCAGCCGGCGATTGACTCAGCCATGGGAATCATGGCAGCGACGGTGTTAGCCACGCAATTGAGCAAGCGATGGAAACCGTGGCGGCAATGGTGTTGGCGACGGGAGAAGTCAACGATGTGGGCCGCCAGCGCTGGGGTTTGACTGCCGGTGGTTGCACCTGTCGCCGGCAGCGTTCCACTGGCAGCCCGGCGATTGAGCAAAAGATGGAGCCCGTGGCATCATTAGCGATGGGACCCCGCGATATTAGCCACTGGTGATTAAGTTCGCGATGTGGGTCGTGGGGGCAAGCCGGAAGACACGCTGACACGGCAGGCAGTTGAACGGGCCGCTAGTAGGATTCGACTGCCAATGGTTCGCCGCCGGTGGCTCCACTGGCAGCCGGCGACTGAAATTGGCGATGGAGCTTGACATGGCAGGTGATTGAACTGTCTGCCAGCGATTGCATTCGACTATGGAATTCCCATGCCAGCGATCGAACCCGCAAACGACAGAATTTGACACCCGTACTAACTGCAAGCAATGGAAGCGATGGGTTCGCCGACATGCAGCGGCTGGACTGGCTGCAATCATGGTATCATCCCAGATCCAAAATCCCGTCGGCGGATGTGCAGCGGACACCATGGCGCAGGTGGGAGTGATGGCATGGTGGTGAGTGGACCCGCCGCGCCATTGACACTGCAGGTGATTGAAGTCATGAGGATGGAGGTGACGATGGGAAGTGCGGGGGTGGGCGCTATCGCATCGATGGTGGGAGCAATGGGAGCGCGGCGACTGGACCCGCTGCACGCCATTTGCACGGCAGGTAATTGAACGGGCTACCCGCGATATAATGCGGCTGGCATTGGTGGAGTAGCTGCCTGAGTGCCGTGGCAGCGGTGGGGACCATGGCCGGTACTATATAACATGGCAGTGATTAAACGGGTCACCCGTGGCTGATACGGCTGGCAGCCACCGATCTGGCTGCATAACTGCCGTGGTAGCGGCAGTGAAAACCATGGCACACTATTTGGCATGGCAGGTAATAAAATGGGTCACCCGTGGCAGATGAGCCGTGGAGCTACGGTTGTGGCAGCAGTAGTAGAAACCGTAGCACACTATTTGACACAGCAAGTACTTGAATGGGCCGCCGTGGCGGAAGGCAGCTGGCAGCCATGGAGCTGGCTGCCTGACTGCTGTGGCAGCGGTGGTGGGAGCCATGGCATAGCACCAGTTGACATGGCAGGTGATTAAACGGGCTACCGTGGCGGAATGTTAACTGCCATGTCAGCAATGGTGGGAGCAATGGCGAGGGCTCCAGTGGGAGCCATGGTGGGAATAATGGCAGGAGCAATGGTGGGGGCCGTGGTAGGAGCCGTGGCAAGAGTGATGGCAGGAGCCATGGTATGCTAGTGATTGCGCTTGCTGTTAGTAATGGAGTTTGCCACTGCAGATGATGGAACTGGCCAGGCTGCTAGCGATGGAGCCCGACTGCCTGTGGTTGAACCAGGGAGTGAAAGTGAACTTGCTGCCTGCGATTGAACCTCGCGAGGGAATTCAATGATTGAGCGACGGAATGTAAACTGCCGCCCATCTTGGTGCAGAGTCGAGGTTTGCTGACACATTATAGCAGTGCATTGTAGACAGCCGTGTATTGCTGGAGCGTCATCTCTGAGGTTGGGGCTCGTTGTTTCGAAGTGCCAGTGATGATGGGCTCAGTCAAGCGATGAAGTGCGAGTTTAATGCACTGAAATTGGTTCCAGAATGGTACAAGGTTTCCAGAGACCTTTGGAGGTGACGTTCAACCTGACTCTTACCAGGACTCGAGCATTAGAACCCGAGTGAGTGTTTTATTCGAGAAGTTTTGCTTATGGGATACGGCGATATGCATTGAATATACTGTGATCTCAACATTTATTCCTTCAAGCCTGTCAAACAGGGATCTTGCTCGTGCCAAGACATATGGCTAAGAGCATTGTGTTGAAGTGGTCTTTGCACATGTACATGTATTGCAAATGTTTCCTTGACTACTCGTGTTCATCTGGTAATGCGCAGTCCCTGACAGGTAGGTATACAAGATACCTGCACTGTCCCATTTTGCTTTTATAAACCTGGTTGCATCGCCGTCCGTGGGGTTTAATACACCTCGGGGGTCTCATTAATTTATGAAAAGGGAGAACATAAAAGTCTCCTGACCGTCTCGGGCATGCTGCCACTCGCATCAGCTCTCATGGGTAATTAGCTCCAGTCCCGCCTCGACGCTAGGAAAGCCAGGGTAACGGCATATATAGTATGTGCGAAAAAGCCCAGACAACCGCTGAACACAACGGCAGCCTTGCTATCCATTACTAGCTGTCAAGTTGCCCATATATATATAGCCTTGGATAAAGGCTCGGCATATTGATTCTTGATACAATAAAAGATGACACAGAGAGCCCCGAACCAAGTCAGGTGTGCAACCTCACCTACCTCCCTGCCTCCATTACCCCGGAAGAGAAGAAAACAGCCTGGTTATCTGCGACGAATCTAGGCATACGAAATTTCCTTTTTCGTCCGCCATCCTGAGCTAGGGTGAGCTGGGGTGATCCATGGCTGATTTGTCCTGAACTTTCCCTGATTCTTCCCTGAGCGTGGGCGATCCCATATACCGCGCCGCACAGCCTCAGCCCTGTTGCATTGGCGCGCCTGCGGCTGTAATAGGCTCAATTGGCTGTATTCTCTTCTGTCTGCAGAGCTCTGGATCTCTAGATCGCTCTTGAAATGCACTACTTCCGAGGCCCCCAAAATACAATACCTTTTCCCATCACTCCTTTTGAGGACGTAAGATCGCACACTGCCCTGTGTTGTCTCGACCTATTGGAAACAAAGCCCCCATAAAATTTGCCTTTTTGTGCATACTCATGAGCTGCGCTAGTTGTGGTTAATTTGCATTGACCCCTTCGCTACTCCTACCATATGGGGGGGATGGGTCCGACGTCAAAGTGTGGAGGGGCTGCACACCTATAGTGATGCTGTGATGAAGCTGAGAAAATGGCAACATCTTTCATCTACGGACTGAAGAGACTTTCGAACGGGTTTTTATTTTACGCACATGTGAGAGAACGAGATGATTCCTGAATTTCATCCACATTCCGGGTTAAAGAGCTCCCTAGGTACATGTATGTAGGTAGGTACGCATAATATTGCCTGTCATGTATGTGGCTCAAACGATTGACACTAGTAGTGACAGCTGCAAACACATCTTCCCCTGTTCGCGGGGCCGATCTCCTCACACTAAAAAAAGTATCAGCAAATTTTTTTTCAAACTGGCCCGGTAAGACATAATTGAAACATACATAAGAAGCACCGCAATTGATAAATATTGATCCAGCTGCGCAGAGTCCCGGGCAGGGGTCCGATCTCAGAGGGTTGCAGCTATATGCTCGGGCTTCCAGAGGAGCCGAGACCAACTTGTCCGACGAATGAGTCGAGTCTCCTGTAGGCGCTGCAAACGCAGATGCCAGAAGCGTAAGAACAACAATTGCGGAACGCATTGTGGAGTGTTTAATGGCGATATGGATGAAAGCTAGGTACAGAAAAGAAATGAAGGCTATTACACTCAAAAAAACCTTCATGGGTCTGATCTCCACCTTTTATACCAAAGAGATAGTAGTAAGCATCGGTTTAAATCCATTCCCGTCTGATTTTGCTCTTGTACTAAGGATTATCTATTGCAACATTGATCGGCACGGGGAAATGAAAAATGTGAGTGGTATTGGTTAGGAGAAAACCATCCGTATGGCTAGGTAAGTGATGGATGCATTCTCCAATTGCTGCCGGGCGGCTAGAAACCCCGATCGAATGCACAGCACGAATGCAACCTCGCTTCGACACTGGATGCTACCTAGCTACCCGCCCTACACAGGTTGTGAACGCGGGGCTTAGCCATACAAGTCCAGCCGCAATTACAGCTGTGTGGTTGGGTTGCCCCCTTTAGGGATCATTACGGGGTCCAGAGTCGTATGCTTATGGTTCGAGGCGGCGTGAATTTTATCCGTCTTCCACCCCCAGCCCTAATTATGGCTTATGGCAACATGGCCTTCCAGGGACTTTCCATACTAATTTCTCCCATTGCTCAACCCTTTATCAGGATGCTTCACTGAACATTTTTTCCGTCTACCCCTTCTTCTATCACAATAGGACATATCTCCCCTTTTCCGGCTCACTATCAATCGTTTACTATGAAGCTCTCAACCCTCTTCGCCTCCCTCACCTTATTCTTTACTGCCGCATCTTCTTCTCCACTCGATATTCGGGCCGGAAAATGCAGTTGCACCAAGTCATGCCCTGCAGGCCAAGTGTGTATCGCCCTACCAAAAGGGTGCCAGGAAATCTGCGTTGTCCCGAGGATGTGTGGGGGCATCGCCGCCATTGACTGCGACGATGGATTCAGATGCATCGATAACCCGCTGGATAATTGTGATCCGCTCAAGGGAGGCGCCGACTGCGGTGGGATTTGTATTCCGGACAGGAGCTGAGAAAGGGATTTTACATGGGGGTACCTGGGGCTTGTGTACCCAATGGAAAAGATTGCAGGGTCAGAGGACATGACTGGATAACTACATGTATGAAGCAATCACGGACCTAAAAGAACCAAAGGGCGGTATGGATACCAACAATACAAAACCTTAGTCAACATACAACCATCTTGAGCTGCATCGCGTACTTTGGATTCATCAACACGGACCACGGGTCGTTCTTAGAACTCGCCATCGTTCTGAGGAACGACTATCACGCACATGATATAAAGGCCAGGAATCTCGAGCACCACTTCGGAGACGTAGCTGAAACAGGCAGCTGCGCCGGACTGATTCTTGTGTATGTTTTTCTTAGGTAGTGCTACCAGGCTCATAGGCAGAAGGTCGGTTGCGGAGGTTAATGAAGGGCAAAAATATTGTCTTGGACAACTCCTTTGGTGTAGCCCTGTGCGGTTGCTTTAATGCCTTGGTAACGATAATGTTGAGTGGCGTCTTGGTGAATTCAGCGTTAGGAATTACGGTTGTGGTTGTTGTGGCGGGCGCGAAGCCAGTGCTTGTCACGACGGTCGTGCAGATAGCGGGGCTCGTGGCCGAGCTCTCGGCCCAGTGCCAGTCGCTACTCCATGCTAGTCGAGGTTGATTGGTTTGACGCGTACGATACAGCGAGGATGGTGAGAAATGGTAGAAGTGCTGCCAATCGGTAAAGCAACGTCATCACGGACGATGTAATTCCTTCAAGAATCGAATGATACCAGAACGACATTTTGGCATTTTGGCGTCTTGGATTGACCCGGCAGTTTCTCTATACGTATATACGTAAGTACTTGGATTTCCAGTCATTGCTCTTTACGGTTTTCCATCCATCTTTGCAACTAGCTCCCTTGTGCAGCCTAAGAGACAGACACATGACATCATGTGCATGTACATGTAATGTACCAGAAGCGATTTGGGTGATACTACTCCGGAGGTTAATATCATGGGGGTCTGTCCGTTCGTCCGTCAGCCCATTAGTCACTCAGTCATTCAGTCTCGGTCTAGGGTCAAACGCGGTGGTAATCACATACAAGACAGGGGATGGGAGACAGTATCTTTCCCAATGGTCTGATGAATCATTATATTTTAATATCTGGTCAACCCGTATATTCCCCACCCGTCGAATTGAGTAAACACCTCTTGAACCCCGGCCAGTACCTCGTCTCCGCCCACGTTCGCAAATACGCAATAGCCGCCATCAAACAATAAACCTCCAAAGGCTCTTGGGTGCCGCCAATGCGAATGGAACCAAGCAAGGTTGGTTTATTTTGAGATGACCCGTTACGTCGACACGTGGCGACAAAGGTCCACTCATGGCCTTGGACGATGATGCCGGGAAGCCACTCTGACGGGGTGGTTGCGGGTGCTGTCGGTGCTGCCGCTGTTTCTTCTGGTGGTGCTGCTGGCGGTTGCATCTCTGGAGCCCTCAACACCGAGGAAGCCTCCTCGGCCCTCATCAACATGCGCAGCAACGAGCTCTGCCAAACCCCCATCTGCAGCTGGGCAGTATCGCCCTCAATAAGGGCACGCTTGGTCTCAATAGATACAGCAATGGGAGTTCGTTGCAAGGTTTCGTGACCGGTGTGGTTAATGCGACGACCCAGACGGAGATGGGTTTCGATGGCGACAGCATCAGGGTCGCCTGGGGAAATTTGATCAGGGTTGATGGTTAGACAAAAATCCACCATGCGACTTGGGGCTTTTCGAGGGGCGTAGGCGGCAGCAATTTTGGCAGTGGGACTTGTATCCCGTCAGTTCCAGTCCAGTACATGAATAACAAGGTCCAACTCACCAGTATAAAACATCCACCAAACCAGATTTCCCCTCGGGTCGCAAAACGGCCGCCAACAAGGGGTGGTGCACCTCCATGTTCCAGCATGCCTCATCATGCATTTTGCGCTCGCAGCTCGCCGCCTTGTCGACGAGAGCGACAACTTGGGCAAAGCTCAGGTAGGTCCCCGCGGTGGGGCTAAACCAGGACTCGTCAATAAATGTCCGCTGAGCCTCGGCGGCGACGAACATGGCCTTGTGGGCCTCGGGAACCACCCCCCGACCACGGCCTAATTGTTGTAGTGTCTTGACTACCTCGGCGAGGCTAGGGGGGAGGTCGACGTCGCGAAATCGGGCGCGGTCAAATCCATCTTCTAGCAATTGCATGCGTGCGAGTTGTTTCCGTGGGGATGAGGTGCGGGAGGCTTCGGATGTTGTTCGATCGGAGGATGTGAGGGATGAGGAGGTAAGGGTGCGGGTGCGAGTTGGTCTGGGGGTTGCGTCGAGGTCGAGAACATGGTGTTGGTCGAGACAGCCATCGGAATCGCGACGCAGACGTTTGGCGGGGGTTTGCGACATGGACATGGTGGAGTCGGTTGGGGCTGGAGTGGGGTGCGTCGCGGTCGCTGCACATGCATCAATTGACGTGGTCGATCTGCGTCGCTTCCGGGACACGCTATCGTCGTGCACCGAATCGAGCCACTGGAGGATAATGGCCCGCCGTGTCATTTGCGCGTAGAGGGAGCGCGTTGCGGCTGTCGCGCGACATTCTCATGGTTGATGGTTTAGATGGTGGGATGCATCGTCGTCATATGTCAAATGTGTGAAATGCTCAAAAATGCCGTCCGCACGGACCACGTCCATTGCCCCAACAACACCCCGCGAGCTTGGCGATAATTGGCTCGCATGCTTGGCAGTAAGCTTGTTTCAACTCCGCGACGAAGAAAGCGACGTTCGGCAATGACGCCGTCGTCACTGGGGAGGAAGAAAAAAAAAGGAAAAAAAAGCGAGGCCTCCAAGGCGCACTCGCCTGCAGGGCGAGGAAAAATACATGCGGCATTAGAACCCCTAAACCCCTGTGCTGTCGCCTTTTCACCCGACGTAAGGCAGTCATCGGAGGCCTGGTCGCCATTGATCGCCGTGGCCAGCCTCCTCCGGCTAATTGATCCATGGCATGTACTCGGCACTGCTCATGCACTCCCGCGAATTCATCGCGTCTGCGCCGTAATGTCAATGGACGCGTCAAATGCAATAAAAGGGGTACAAGCACACAGGCAGGCAATTGGCGAGCGTGTCTGGTGAGGGAGAGATGTGGCATGGGGACTTGAAGGGGGACTAGTATCAGCATCAGCATGCCTGTACCCGAACCGAAACAAGATCAGGGAACGGGTTAAAAAATGTCGAGATATGCATGGGAATTCATCAAATGAATATATCCCAGACGTGATCGCTTGGTGTAATAGACTAAAGGTTATCTAGAGGGTACCTATTTCTAAATTTGCCAAGAGTTGAGAACAGTAAACATAAAAGATCAGGTAACCATTACCTGATTTGGTGTGCAAGTATTGACGCCGAAGTCCCTTGTTTTCTCACATGTCCCCAATGCACTGAATCTAACCAAACTCCAGCCCCGTACCCCTAACCCAGCTCCAGGCTTCTTAATCAACCCCCGTAACTAGACTAGACACCCCTTTTACCAGAATAAACACCGGCAGTTCAAACCAAACCAACTGCACCCATCAGGGGCCGTCCACCGCAATCAACTATCGGTGCTTGCCAATCCTTCATCTCGTTCCAAGCCGTTTTAATCTTGGTATGGCGTCGTTTTTGCTCTTCCCTTGCCAGAGCCTAAATTCTCCCCTCCTCATCAGCCAAGTCCTCCTCTTTCTTTCTGCCCAACCCCAACCCCAACTCATCCTCAAGGGCCTCTCCTTCGTCATGGAGGCTAGCCGAGCCGTCAGAAATTTGACCTGCACCCCCGCCAGGAGTAATCCCCGGAGCAGCAGTTGGGTTGTTAGAGGCAACGGATAAACCCTCCACCATGCCCCAGAGCGATTGGATCGTGGGTTGGTCCACGTCGGATTTGGAAATATGGGTGGTGATGGCTGGGGTATCTTGGGGGGCTTGCAGCGCGGTCTTGTGTTGGTTTCCGTTGAAGATTGCTTGATCGACATTTTGATTATCACCGGGGCTGTCTTTGCCTTCTTCCTCTTCCTCGCATTCTTCTCCCTCTTCTTCCTCTTCTTCCGCTTCAGGGGTATAAGTAGAAGCAGCAGAAGACGGCGCATGCCCATGTTCATCGCCTGTAGATCCTGTAGCTTTGGCCACGTGCAGCTGGGTTTGCTGGTCGGTGTTTTTGTCTTTTCCGTTTTCATTGGAGCCTGCGGGTTGTGGCGTATCCATAACAGTTGAGTTATCGTCAGGTGAATCGTCAAGTGCACCGTTGGCTGCATGTGGAGCACACCCAGGTGCAGGTGAAGCGTCGCGTGACCCGTCCGGTGAAATGTCACCAGCGTTGTTGATGATGTCAACTCCCCCCTCTTCCTCCGCCCTCGCTTGCTGATACTCGCCCACCCACTTTGCAAAAGTGCTGTTCAAATAACCCTTGAATCTTCCCGGGTCATCCCACGATGGTAGCCATGCTTCTTCTTCTTCTTCTTCTTCTTCTTCTTGGTCTTCTTCTGCATCTGCATCACCTGCGCTCATCAAAAACTCGAGTGCTTCACCATGGGGATCGAGTTTTTCAAGGGTAGAAAGAGCGGCATGGCTAGGGTCTGTTTGGCGGAGATGCGCAGCTTTGCGATGAATTTGGCGAGCGCGCAGTGCTCGGTCTACGGGGGGTGGCATTTGTGGTGCCGCACAAATGAGGGGTGTAGATGGTGAAGAAAAAAAAAGCTAACAAAAGATGTCGACGTTTCTTTTATGTTGAGAAGTTTGTTATGAGCACGTGTCCTCATAGTGACGCGTACAAAAAGCAAGATGCTAGGTGGCGCTGGAAGCGAAAATTAAAAGTTGACTGTTAAGCTATCGCTCTGCGTTTTCGCGCCATTCCACGTGCATTTAAAAGCTATCTACCTGCCCACTTATCTATATAGCCTCGCGCAAGAAAAGAACAAAAAATAGGCCTAAGGGCAAGAACCCTCAGAACCCTCAAAAACAGCAAAGACTCTCAACGCATATACATGTGCACCTCGGCCGGGGTTTGGTATGTGTCAACAGTAGCTTGATGTTCTCAAAGCCCTCCAAAAACAAACCCACATTTCTCTTTATCGCCTCTCTTTTCCACCCTGCTCGTTCACAGATGCTACAATTCCGTCTATTTTTCCATTTCTGTGTCCATGTTATGAAGCCGCCCGATTCTCTCCGTTTTGGTCGGTTCCCGCAAGATTGTTGAAAACCGCGGTGAATTGTCCAGTTCAACAGTTGAGTTTCCCCGTCCAACTATTGATAACAGTGCCAATATTGCCCATGCTGTGATAGGAACAAGGAGCCATTTTTGATGTTGACGAGATTCGATGCCCGCCTAAAGTACCTAGACACCTATCTCTCTAAGAGCAGGTCCAGTCCCCAAAACAACTGAACCACCATTCCGTCCCAAATTATTTTGAGTCTCAGGCGTCTGGTAACCATGCGGCGTAGACTCGGGCTGATTCCCGACTTGGCATCGGCAGGCATGTTGATTGTCCCCCCCAGTCACTGCCTTGGTGGCGGGCCGACGATGAACTCGGCTTGACGCAAAGGCATCTTCCAGCATCCATAACAGCACGCCTACGCCTATAATTTCTGGGTAGGTTAGAATAACTTTGATAGTAGTCGTGAGCATAGCTTGGAGTAACGACTGAGCGGCGGGGTTGATGGCGATGTTGACTCCGAGGAGGAGGAGGACGAGGAAGGACATGGCGGCGGTGCGGCTCCGTTGATGAATTGGAGGGAATACTGGGGTTTGAGTATGAGGAGGATAGCTTGAGATCAAATGTTAATGGATGCTGGACGGTGAGGAGGCGGATGATGATAATAATCAAGACAGATAAGATGGTCTGATGATGCGTTGACTTGATAGATGGTGGTGACCAGGTTGTCAATGGTAAAGGCACTTTGATCTCGAGGCACATTAGGGTACAAGTGCCAAATAGTTATTGCAACAGAGGAGATCAAGATGGACATACGTGTAATGGGGCCAGATGACACGCAGGCGAAACCCCGCCGCAGCGTCTGCGCAGCGCCGGGGGCAGCAGTGACGCAATAGGTTGGCACACGCATAAAAGCCGCTGTAGGTAGTTGGCGCCCGCAGGGGGGTTTTCCCTTCTGCAAGAATCAGTCACTGTAACGAAGTGGAATCTGCTTTATCAACTCATCGCTAGTGAATCACCTGTGTATCGTAGCAGCATCGGGCTCTTCCTTGATCACCCTAGTAGCTTATTACAATACGACAACCCTCTGCCCTTTTATACCCATCCGGGGTGAGACATGAATATAACAAACCCTTTTATCCACATATCCAGTAGATTCCAGCTGCTGTGTGTCACTTGTTTTCTTTGTGTTGATTCTAACCATGCCGCAACTCACAACTAGGCTTGCCCTGCCTGGGTGCCAGATACGTGGCGGACTAACCTGTCATATTCCACGGATATTTCGTTAGCTAAAAGAGCGGCCAACCTCTTCTCGTCCAGCAGCTTCCAATGTGCAAAGCCAGGGGGTTTCACACCTACGTTATACCTTTGTTACTATTCTAGTGACTGATGACCTCCGTGTTGTGCGAGATGCCAGGGAGTGGTTTTTTCTTTATTGGAAAAAGCAGTTTACTCTTCTACGGTCTAGGGGTTTCCAAAGAGAAATGTCAGTGTTGCATATCCTGCATCCAGTTCGGCATGGGATCACCATCCACGCGGCCTGCACTAGATCCAGTCCTAGTTTCGCAACAGCCTATATCTATGTCCATGTACTTCAACTCCCATCTCCAGCTTCCATTCCATCTTTTTATTTTCCATCTCCCAGAGTTGCCATGCTCAGAGGACGTTGCTTGATAACCCGGGTTGGTCCAGCAGTTGCTTCAGAACGCAAACTGCACTAGAGTCGACCATCTCGTCGTCGCGGGTAATATGGACAGTATCGGCGGTGATGGCGACAGTACCGCTGGAGACACTGGGGGATAGCTCGTTTTTGCTTCTATAATGTGCGACGAATCTGGGCACACAAAATTGCCTTTTTTACCAGCTCTGGCCCAGGTGTGGGTGCACGGGCAACCCCCACTGCCACCTCCATATCATTTGTCGAGAACTGCATATTGTCCAATCGAGGCAGTGCTTGGAGCCCGGTAGCACTTCAAGCTGCAAGCTGGCGGAGTCTGACCAATGGATTTGACCAATGGACTCCTTTGTCCACCCGTATCTAACCACATGATCCTGGTCCCGTGACAATCCCACTCGTGAATTTTCTTCACGGAGCCTCGTGAGAAACTTCATGGTGTGCCTAAACCTCTAGGGCTCATACCGTTTCACGTCCTATCTGCAGTGTGGTCTCAAGAACCAGGAAAACCAGACAAGACCTACACCACAATGGGAAAGAGACGCTCTACTCGCAACAAGTGCATACCAGAAGTTTGGTACTGCTGTAACTGCGGTGACGGGCCGTTGGGTTACCACACCTCGCCCGCTTGTACCAACTCACTTTGCCCGGATCGCTTCCACTGGCGATGCGACCAGTGCATCATTCACGACTCCAATGGTCGCCAGGTCATTTTGGCCGAGTCTGAGCGGTTTTTGAACAATAAGAACGCCAACGACTCCAGGCGTGTTCCGCCCTTACCTACCTCTCCGCCAACCACTAAGCCACCCCCCACTGTGTCGGGCGGTGCGACCCGGGCTACAACTCTTCCCGGACACAGCTCGGACTCCCACGCCCCGACTATCAAGCCACCTCCCACGGTGTCGGGCGGTGCAACCACCACTCTTCCCGACTCCGGGTACGGCTCGGCCTCCTATGCCCTAACTACTAATGATGCGGGTCCGGATGATACTGCGTCGGTCAACACCGATAGCCTATCGCTAGAGCTGCCAGAAGACCGAGTAGAAGTCTATGTAAAGGCTTTTGCGAAGCATCTTTGCGACGATACCGACGTAAAAACACCTAACCCGCAGCTTATCGCGTGCCTCCCGGATTTGCTTCGGATCTTCGCTCTCCGGATGACGACCGAAGGAGACTCAATCGAGAGCCGGACGGCAGGGTTGTTTGTGAGGCAGAATAAAATGTAAGCGCCGCAGCACCCATTACGTGGTGGTGCACGCATTTCCTCCTTTTGTTCTAACGAGTCCCAAGTCGAATTTCCAAAGCTTTCTTGGCTGGCGTAGCAGTAAAAAGTCAAGACCCAGACGCACCCGAACCCGCAGAATCTTCCAATGCAGATGGCAGTTTCGCCTCTGGAAGCAGCCGACCCATAGCACCGTGGGTGGGCATCCCGGGTGTTCCGGTCAAAGACCTAGTATCCCACTGGCTGGTCGACATGCAAGAGGTTCCGCTGGACAATCCTGATTTGGACGACTTGGACGCTGTCCAGGAGCGGAAGGACATGGACGAAAGAATCGACCTGAGCGAGATGGATATGAGCCGAATCAATCACGTCCTGACCACAACTTCCTACACCTGGCTAAAGAGCGCTGTGCAGAGCCGGGCGCTCCTCGATTATACCAGGGCCAGCACCCTAATCTCGCTCCGTCGCACTCTTGCATCGGTGTTTACCAGACCAAGGGGCAACCGGGCGCTTCAGAAGCACTCGGTCGTGGTGAAAATGTCCTGGGATCCGTGTCATTTCATCCAAGAACAAGGATACGGAGGAAGCGACTGCCTCCTTACTGCGCTGACCCTGACTTGCACGGATGACGAGACCAACACACAGCTTCTCTCCTGTATCCAGTACGTACGGCAGACCTGGCCGCTGATTGGGGAAGCAGTTGTATCGGGATTGCTGGAAGCCATCACCTCAGCGAGGACTATAAGCGACCCCAAAGCCAGGTCTAGGGTCATACACAGTAAAGCCCCAACCAGCCAGACCCCTGCATCTCCACTGGGACATGTTTACTGATTCTCCAGCAGAAACTCTGTTTGATGGAACAGAAATCGGCATTCAGGTTGCTGAGGAAGGTTTACTCAAGGTGACCTGTGCCGGATTATTCGACTCACTGAGCGAGACCACTGAGGTCTTAGCCTGGCTGGGCGCGGCTCTCCGAGAGTCCTCCCACCCTGAAATGATAAGCCACAGCCTAGCAAGGTTCTCACTAGCGGGAAAAGAAAAGATCGAGCAAGAGCCACTGTGCCTGAAACTGGATTTTGGGGAAGCGGAAGAAGAGCTGCTTGTGGGTGAGCTCGACAAGCTTACCATCAACGAAGGTGGTTGCTGTTGGAAGCGTCTTTTCAAGAACCCCCCCGTAGTGGCGAAGGGTTTTCCCATTCCAATGCGACCAGATGGACTCGCAGGTTTGGAGATATCGCTCGACGCAATGGCGCTCCTAGTCAATGCCCCCCGCCTGACCGTGCTCAACCATCGAGCCGTGTTGAAGGGACACAATGCGGCGACTGTCCTGAAAGACAGGTCCCGAGGCTCGGTGATGCGGTGGCACGTCATATGCAATGAAGATGGAAGCCGTCTGCCGTTTTCAGACCCCCGTATCAGGACCAGCTTTCCGATGAACGAAGAAGGGCGCGACGACCTGGAGAGAATTCAAGATGCGCGGCACATTCTGGGATGGCCACCCAGTGTTTGGTAAAATATTGGTAAGTACCCGCTCCGACTCCGAGTCGTGCCCCCCCCCCCCCCCCCGGGGTCATAACCGGGGGGGGAGGCCTACAAGCCC
>Ga0247760_1001401_pt1 | contig 22509 bp, 17 predicted proteins | sample UWRJL171409R4_FD_179936 | JGI IMG/M metagenome (GOLD analysis project Ga0247760, IMG submission 179936) | Plant litter microbial communities from Arlington Agricultural Research Station in Wisconsin, United States - UWRJ-L171-409R-4 | ecosystem: Environmental > Terrestrial > Plant litter >... | reverse complement strand
TATAATAATGGTGTAATAATATAATAATAGTGTAATAATATAATAATAGTGTAATAATATAATAACTTAAAGTTATATAATAGAAACTGAGTAAAATAAACTAATAATGCAAACTAATAATACATAACATTATAATTATGATTCTTCCCCCTCTTTATCATTATTATTCCAAAAATTCTCTTTTAACTCCTTTAACTCCTTTATTTTCCAACTTTTTACGGATGTCCACGTCAAAAGTCATGTCCAGGCGCTAAAAACGCCACTACTGTTATTTACATATTTAAGCTTCGGCCCCTTTCTTCCGGCCCTCTTTATATTCATTCCCTCCCTTTAACTAAATAATTTGCTTAATATACTAAGGGATCCTCTCAATCCAAGCTTGGATTTGTTTAAGCCTTAACTTTTTCCAACAACGCCTTTATACCTTAATAGCCTCTTAACGGCTTTTCGGTGCCCCTTTTTTCGTAGTATATCTTTTTATCTATGGCTAATATGGTTTAATTGGATTTAGGTCGGGTAAGTTACCCGGCTAAAGGAGTTATTTGATTTAGTAAAAGTTGAATATCCGATTTTGGATATAATAAGTATATACTAGAGCCCCATCTTCTTGGACTATTATACCAAATCAATCCTTTTTACACTTTTTTGCAAAAGGAAAGAGTTTAGGAAAAAGGATTTTCGTTTGGTAACGATATTAATTAATCCCACCCTTTAAGTCTCTAATTAATTTGCTATTCTTTTTATTCCATCTCTACTGGGGTTTCCGGTTAGGAATAGGGGTTAAAGATAACCTCTTTATTTTAATTTAAAGTTTTTATTTTTTCCGAAAAATAGGTTTAAACTCTTTATTTATCTTTTCAATTATTTTCTCCCCTTTTTCTTTTTCTTATTTTATTTCTGGAAGCCAATAATGAAAAGGACCTTTTTTATTATAAAAAAAGCAACCTTAGAATATAAACTCTAAATATCCTTTCCAACGCTTACGAATAATACTTTATACAAATCGTTTATTTTTTATCCTTTAAATTCGATAACTACTACGACGATAAAAAAGAACAATAGCTATTTTATTTAACTAAATTACTTATTTTTAATCCTTAAGAGTCTAATCTTAATAAGCTAAATACTATTAAAAACGATCCTCTTTTATTTTTTTCGTTAATTTAGGTTTCCTCGTCAATTTCGTCTTTTTAAACCCTACTTTTTTGAGGATCCGAAGGATTGTTGAAGTTAAAATCTTGATCCCTTCGAGGCTAAGCTTACTAGTTAGATTAGTAGTAGTTTTTTTACAGCCGTATTAATTAGTTCGCACCTTAGTAATAACTTTTTCGATTTTCGGTAATTTGTTTTAATAGACAGCTAAAGCGAGGAGCATTTTTAAGCTATTTATCCTTTAGAGATAACGGCCGGAAATTCGGTTTAAACCTACACTTAATAGCTTAAGTATAGATATAATTGATCTGATGGATAAATACACTAGTTTCTTCATAGATTTAAGTAAAGGTCTTCCCTTTAATTAGCGATTTTAACGTAAGAATAAGAGCTCGCGTTGTAAAACTGGTATAAGGAGGCATTTTGTTATGTTAACAGGTTGATGTACGGGGTTTCTGGCTAAGAGCGGGATAGGTGGATAAAATAATAATATGTAAATAACGGTGGTGGCGTTTTTAGCGCCTGGACATGACTTTTAACGTGGACATCCGTAATAATCGAATCAAATTGAATCAAATAAAATAGAATAAAATTAAACGTAATAAATTAGATATTATAAAAAATATTAGTAATAACTATGTTATATATTAGCAATTTATATTATTAATAATATTACTTATCATTATTACTAATTTAAGTTAGTAATGAGTATTATTTTAAAGTATTATTTAATAATTACAATTTAAAAGAATTGAATCGAGATAATTTAGGTTAAATAGAATCAAACAGAATCAGATCGAATCATATAAAAACTAAACATTATAATTTGTAAGTTATCTAACGTTATTATTATATTTATATTATTTTATTATAATTATTAAAATTTATTTTAAAAATCTTAGTCATTTTAGTCACTAATAGTCTAGTCACTAGTCTGACTAAGACTAAGATGACTAGAGTGACTAAGACTAATGACTAATGACTAATGAATAATTTGCCAACCCCGATTATTACTAAAGCGTACGTTAATAAGGTGGTTTTTTACGTGTTAAAAGTCTAAAAGTAACTACGGAAACCTTAGGTATATTTAGTTAAAAAGCTTAATTGGCCTTTAAAGTAAGTAACAAGGGTAATGGTCCCGGTGTATTGTACTATATAAGTAACGGTATTATATAAGGAAAGTAGAGTACTCCCGGTTTAATTAGAGGTTGCCTAAAGTTAGGAATAATAATAGCTACAATTAGTAATAGCTAGAAAGTATTTCCCGTATTACGTTTTTAGTAGGCTAGGTTTAGTGTAAGGGAAGAAAAGAGTTGCGCCCAGGAATATAAACCTTTAAAGGCTTTAAGGTAAGTATTAAAAATATAGTAAGTACGGCTCCCCCCCCCCCTTTAAATTGGCTTATTTTAGTAAAATGAATATAATTAAGGAAAGAGGAGTAGCTGATACGTGGGTCACGTGATAGACTAGATAGATTTGATAGGTATAGTTGGGAGGGGCCAGCACCCAAGCCCCAGGATTGGGTGCAGATGGCCCGTGCGCGCCACCACTGCATTTACAGTGGTAAATTGGTGACCCCGCACCTTCTTCCTTCTTCCCACCATACATGAATCTACCCAATTACCAACAGCTTGCCACCTTCTTTGCAACGTGAGCCTGGCAATCAGGATTTCTGTATCAGTAGCTATAAATAGTAAATTAGCTGGAAGTAGGTACGTAACCCGGGTTAATCGTATTATATATAAATAATTTTAAAGCTAGGGGAGATAAGGGCGTTAATTAGGTAGTATTTCTATAAAGGAACAGCGTTTAGGTAGAGGCCTATAGTTGGAAATTAAGTTAGGTTAAAGTCTTTAACGCGGAGCTAATTGCTTTAGTAGTAATTTTAAGTATAGCGGTGACGGAAGAGATAGCTCTGGTTTTTTCTAATTTATAGGTAATAGTTAGCGTAGTAATAAAAAGGTTCTTCTATTTAAGTTAACCCGCGGTATAAAGGGTATTTAACGCTTTTTAAAACCTTAATATAAAGTTGTTAAATTGAGCGACCTGACTAGTCTCAGTGAGATCCAGTACAGGGGGTTACAGGGGGTGAGTCACCTGTAACGGGTGTAGCAGAAGGCTTTGAGGGTACGATGACTACTTGGGATGGGGTTAAAGGAAGTTAAGATTAGTAGACCAACCTGCTATAATAAGCAGAAATATAGGGGTTTATGCCCTGTAATAAGGTGATTATAGTGGGCTTTGTACAGAGATTACGAGGGTTAAAAGGTTGCCTAAAGGCTATATATCCACTATTTTGCTTAAGGTAAAAGAAAGGGAAAAAATCAGATGCCAGAGACATAGGAGGGGAGATGGTTCTTTATAGGGCCCTTAGTGGGTGTGGGTTAATTTTTATAGAGGGTGAGGGCCTTAAAATATAAAAGGAAAGCCTATACTACAGAGGGAAAAGCGCTTACGTTGGCGCTGGAATTCAAAGGATTCCAGGGCAATGAATTGGCTGGGCTGACGTAATAATAGTGCTGGGGTCTTCCCCTGTAGGCTAAGCTTATAGATAGTGGGCCCCCGGAACTCCCCGTCGGTTTTAGTGGGTTCCAGTGGGTCTAGGGGGCTTGGCAGCCCCCCTGAACCACAATAACAACTCCCCGTGGTTGTGGTGACCGCACTTTGCCATAGTATGGTTGGCAGCACTCCTAGGGCAGTAGATCAACTAGGCTACAGCACCCAAGGGTGCTGTAGCTACAGGGCAACTGGGCTGTAATTTCAACAACTACTAACGGCTTAACCTTGTTCCAGGTAATATATAACTGTGTGACACTAAACAGCTTTTCCGTCTTATACTAATAACGCTGTGCCGCGAGTTCGTCAAGATAATACTACCCCTTACCATTCTTATCTTTCGACAGCCGAAACTTGCCAGCCCGAAGGGAGGAAGGACTGGAGCGGCTCGGAGCGGCCCGGACTTGCGTAGGGCCGCGCGAAATGACCAACGCAGCAGCGCCAGCAAAATTTATTCAATTACTCTGCATTCTTATATAGAGTATTTGGGTAGTAGGTCCTTCACCCTGGACAACTGCTGGGTTTCTTCATCTCACTATGGCAATATCTGTCTGATGTATTTAACAACCTACTTTGTACCTACACTAACCCAAACTTATCAGCGTCAGGGCCTCAACCAAGCGCGACGTGAGGAAATGGAATAGTTAGCCATGGGAGCCGAAGGAGTCTATTTATGTGTACCATGAAGAATTGTGTCGCTACGTTAGGTACGCCTAGTAATGCAATTCTTTGTCGCAGGTCGAAATACATGTAGTGACACCTGTTACTAAGGTGCTAGCCACTCTAGCTCAAAAGCTCTCGAATGTCTTCAATCCGCTGTGTTTTCTTCTCCTCGTCCGACATCATGCCAAGAGAGCTTGCACTGTTGGGGGGTTAGTGCAAGAACTTTGTAGGGTAGGAGTGGGTATCGCTCACATGAATTTCTTCCTTTCTTGGATCTTCAACATTCGTTCCTCGACGCTATCCTTGACGATGAAGCGGTAGACCTTTACTTCATCTTCCTGGCCCATCCTGTGTATTCGATCAATGGCCTGGGCCTCTATAGCAAAACTCCACCATGGATCCATCATGTAGACCCGTTTGGCGCTGGTCAGGTTCAAACCGACACCGCCGGCCTTGAGACTGATGAGCAAGATGGTGAATTTGTTCGTCTCCTTGAACTGGCTAAGCACTGTCGCCCGCGCCTTTTGTGCCATTGATCCGTCCAGCCTCAAGAACTGCATATTTGCTCGGCTCAAGGCCGGTTCGATGACGGAGAGAAAGGACGTAAACTGACTGAAAACTACGGACTTCATGGTTGGGTGGTCCCTGCGCAGCTCCCGCAGACTCTTGATCAGAGCCACCACCTTGGCCGACGATTCAATGACCCCAAGACGTTGGAGACTGATGCGAGAACTCTGCCCAATCCCTGGTGTTGGATCATCGTCGTGGCGCACAACCTTGAAAAGATCCCTGGAGTTGATCACTTCACGACAATGGAAGCATCGGGGAAGTTGATGCTGGTCCGTCTGGTGCTTAATATAGTCGAGCAAACATTGCTTGCAGGCAGAATGCCAGCATCCAGTGACGGTCTGCTCCTCCATAGGCTCTTCGGCACAGATGGGGCATTCATTGATGGCTTCGTCTCGGATCTGGCTCAAGACATGCGCGCCGAATGCATTCGAGGGTCCCTCATCCGTGTTCGCCGTGAATTGTTCTATGAGGTTGTTGAGGTCCATGTCATCTGCCAATCCCGTGGCGGCATCAGCAGCGGCAGCGGCTTCTTCCTCGTCGGAAACAATATCTTGCTTGCGCACAAGAACTGGGTGGCAACATGACTGACGAAGTCGGAGAATCTGTGCGAAAATGCTGGTGAAAGCCTTCATGACAGTGCCGGCTTCGACATTGGCGAAGAACGACCGCTTCGCACGACTGAAAATATGTTCGTAAACTGCACGTTCTGTCTCGGAGAGCTCGATATCGACGATCTCAATATGCTTTGGAGGTAGAGGCACAAGCGGCTTCCCGTCTGGTGTCTTCATCTCCTTTGTTCTTCTCATGACAAGGGGCTCGAGGACAGTCTGAACGACGTCGAGTGCCCGAACAAAGTTCTTAGACTCAAAGGGCACTGTAATGAAGGTCCGCCAGAAGGAGAAGTTGCTCCACGGTTCAACCTGTAGGAACTTTACGAGGCTGAAGAGATCTTCGAGTTTATTGACAATAGGTGTTCCCGTCAACACCCACCTATGCTCGGCAGCAATCTCGTAACAAGCTCTGGCGGTTTTCGACTGTCGATTCTTGATACTGTGGGCTTCGTCCAGAATCACGCGAAAAAAGTTCAACGAAAAGATACCGCGGTTAGCCAACCTGTCCGTTTTCTTGGCGATTTGAGTGAACTCGGAAAGGACAGTGCCATAGCTCGTGATTATGATGTCAGGGGCATTTGTCGCGTTCGCCTCGCAGCAAAGACTCGTTAAGTCCAGGGTCTTTTCGGCTCCATAGTAGACCATGGACTTCAAGGTCCCCTCTTTGGACGCATTCTCCGCCTCGCTCTGCCACTGAGCGAGTAATGACATTGGGGCGATGACTAGAGTTGTACAAGGGGCGTCAACCACTCCAAAGCAGCCTGAAGCAGACGATAGGCGCGGAAGGATGTTAGAAGGAGTGATTGGCTGCACTGGGTTCTTTGCTTGACGTGCTATGTTAGACCGGTTCGAGTGAACCAGGCTCAGCATCTGGATCGTTTTGCCCAGTCCCATCTCATCCGCCAGAATGCCACCAAGACACTGTTGATTTTGACGCGGGAATGTCAGAGACATGTCCCCGGAGTAGGGGTTGATGTAAAAAGTGGGTTCGCTTGGAACCTGAGGAAGCTCCTTGTCGTCATGATCCTTGGTGGGCCAGACATACTCTTCCCAGAGTGGGTGCATTGACACTTCTCGGCCCTCATTCCGCTCGTTATTTTCTTTTAACATCATCCAGTGCAGAGCCTGTTTTTGGTAGGGGCGAAGATCCATGGCAAACGTGGAGGCAGGTTCTGCTTCGGGAGTACTGAAGTCAAATGTTTGGGCCTTCTTGTACAAAGCGTCAAGCTGATCCTGCTCCAGTTCTTGCCCGTCCTCATTCTCATCAGATGGCGGGGAGCTAGAGTCGGGTTTATCCGCCAACTTCAACCTTTCACGTTCCCGACTGTCGGCGATCTCTGCTGCCTCAAGGAGCCCCTGGCGCTGGCTTTTTGCTGCGGCCGCGTTTCCCCTTGAAGGAACAAGATTGATCTCCTGGAAGAGCCTCACAAGCGCAACCTGTCTGAGCCGCAGATTCTTCTCTTCGGCTGATTCTGCAGTTTCGTAAATCCCAGTGGCTCGGTCGTTGTCGTCTATCTGAAAACCCCTGTCGAAAAACGACGATCTAAGAAGTGAACATCTCAGTTGTAGGTAGATGGTGTCATTGGTTCTCAGCTTCTCAGGGGCGTAGACGCAAATACCCTCAAACTTGCATATCTTTTGGTCCATCAAGGTTGATACCCAGTCGGCGGTTTCTTTCGCGAGACGACCAAGTTCCCTGCCACTGCGATCTGTGAAGCGAACAATCACGTCGATGCGCCTTGAAATGGCATGGCTGATACGCTGCGTCTGTTGTGGGGCTCCAAGCTTGGCCTGACCCTTCATGGGCAGACCAGTCTTTTGCCGCTCTATCCTTACAGTGTCGCCGTGTCGAAGAAGATCTGTGCCGCTTCGGGTCGTCCAGCCCTCGACACCAAAAACTCCAATGTATCTCGAATCGGGAAGCGACCTGTCGGCGAAAGATGCTCGAAACGGGGTTGCGGGTGGCCCCACGTTGTGCGATATGAGGCTTGGTGCCGAGGAGCCCGCTAGAATCGGAGGTCTGGCGGGCTTCTTCAATTTTTTCCATGTCCCATCTAGGTACATGTTGACCGCTCTCTCGATACTGTCTCCGCAGCGCTCTCTGATGATTTCCAAGATCTCGGAGCTCACACTCTCGCCGACAAAGGCTTCAAATGTCTCTTGATCGAACGTGAGGACCGGGATCGCCGCGGAGATCGGGTGGGTTGGGGTTCGCTGCGGTCCTACTGGCTGAGTGAAGGTGTTACCGGAAGTTACCGGCATTTGTGATCCGGTGGCGGGCATCGACACTGCTGCGCAAGAAACTGAAGCCGAGGATCTCCCAGCGCCATCGTGAAATTGCAAAGATCGCTGCTCCGGAGGCACTGGGGAAAGCCCAATTGATGCAGAAGAAAACGATGGCGGTGTATCCTCATCGTCATCATCGTCAGTGAAGAATCGACGTTTCTTGTACGGCGGCTCGTTCTCGCCCATGCTTTCCATCTTGGCTTTCGGTTGGCGGACGGGGGGGATTGTGATGCCAGACCAGGAGACGCGCCTAGAATAGCCGACGCGAACTTTAGCACCCGCAGTCACCTGATAGCGTGATGACCCATTAAAAACCCTGCGGCGGAGCTCTGACCACTTCCGTCATCGGTCGCCAGCTTGAGCTGCAAAACTTTCCAAATGCGATGCGACACCACCCGGCGAGGCAATAGACGCGATGGGGCATCAATTGTGAGGAAGATAACGAGAGTTTGTGTTTCCCGCCACACATAGCCACCATGAATTCGACGAACTTCATCAGCCGTACCTGGAGCCGGGGCGCAGTTCGCGAGCTACGGCGGGGAATCGTCACCGACGCTGATGTTGGTCGAGCGCGGAAGTACTGCGAAGACCAGCTTAGGTGGGCGTCTCCAACCAGTTATGAGTGTCACTTTTAACGCACAACCAGGAGCGGCGACTACGAGGCATATCTGATCCGAAGTTTTCTCCCTCCTTCCACGCGAGATGCGTACGATGTGTTTCGCGCCCTGAACCTCGAGCTCGCTCGTTTACCAGAGACGGTCTCCAATCCAACAATTGGCCGGATGCGAGTGCAGTTTTGGCGCGATGCCATCGTTCGAACATTCTCTGGAAATCCGCCGCGGGAGCCAATCTCAATCCTGCTCAGCAAGGTCGTGACAAACCTCGGGTCAAATGGCGCGATGCCCTTGAAGTTCTGGTTGATGCGATTGATCAACACGCGAGAAAACCACATAGAAAACAAGCCTTTTGCGACACTCAGCGCATTGGAAGACTACTGCGAGAACACATATGCTACCCTCATGTATATGACGCTGGCCGCCATGTCCCTCCAGTCAGTACACCTAGATCATTTAGCAAGTCATATTGGCAAAGCCTGCGGTATTGTGGCAATCTTAAGGGGTATACCAATTCTTGCCGCCCCTGCACAGCCTATTAAAAGCCCTTCGGGCGCCAACGTCGGAAGTACCAGAAGCCCGGCTCTGCTTCTTCCACTAGACGTCATGGCTGAGGTTGGGTTAAAGGAGGAAGATGTATACCGCCAAGGCCCTCGGGCCGAGGGTTTTGAAGATGCTGTTTTCAGAGTGGCAACTCGTGCAAACGATCATCTCATCACCGCTCGGGAGATGTTGGAAGGTTTGAAGCGTGGCGAGAGCCCTGGCCATGACTTTGAACATGAAGGCGAGGCCGGACATGTTTACCCTTCCGGAAGTATGGCTGTCACGGCGACTCGAGGTATCCAAAGGGCGTCTGGAATACTATTAGAGGCTATCCCAGCCGGTATGTACCTCAAACGCCTGGAGAGCGCTGATTTCGACCCATTTCGGGTGAAAAGCAGCTGGAACCTCCCTTGGAAGCTGTGGCAGGCATCAAGGCGTGCACAAATATAGGAGACCCTGTCCTCATCGTGTTCTCGATAAAGCCGGATCAGAAGTAATGTCTAGATATCTTCTTGACGCTCTCAAAGATCTCAGCAGCTGTTAGATCTAGTACAAGCCCCTGCTCAACAGCCACCAAGTGCCGCGCTAACGACCTCCCAGGAGTATGATTGTACGCCACAGAGGCAGGCGGGCAAGCACCCTGAGTGACGGTAGCTGGACGCTCACCGACTAAAAGGCCAATGAAAAATTCGGGTGCGGCGGTAGCCGACGGTTGTTCCCTTCAAACGGCCCGAGCGAAAGGCGGCTCGACGACGATGCCGCAGGTAGCCGGTTATCCACACGATGATCCGGCCTATGAAGAACCCCACAAGCAGAAAAAAAAATTAGATCGAGATGGAGACAACCGGTCCAGACCAGTCTTCCAACCAGGGCGACCCCGACAGAACCCAAATTACAATGTGCAATACAGTCAAGTCCATGAAAGATTGTTCACACACATAACACACGGTTTAGCAAGCGTGAGAACTTCCCAGACAGCCCAATGGCCCACTAATCAAGGCAATTCCTACAATCACAAAGGCCCACAATGCCTGATTTTGTTGGCTGTCAAGAAACCAACACCACTCTGATTAGCGTGTGCCTGGCAATTATAGAGAGCATCTACATTGGAGCAACATCTGTGAGTGTGAAGATTGACTCTGACATTCATAAACAGGACGCTATGGAAGGCATCGTCCGCGCTGTACATCACCTTAGTCGGCTCAAACCCACAAAGTATCGGGCGAGAGTACCTTGGCGCCAAACAGACGGGCAAAGGGCGCTGGGCGGCAGCCCGCTGGCTGCTGGACCGGGCGGCTTCAATGTGGGCGGTGTTGTGTCCTCAGAAATGTGCCAAAGCCTAACCTAAAACACTGCCACCATGACCGGAGAAAGACCAACGTGAACAGTCGCACACATCTCAGTTGATCTCAAGAGTCTGGGTTAAAAAAATAAAAAAAAAGGTGCTGCGTTTGCCGACGTTTGTTTGGCTGGGAGAATTGCAATTATGTAATTTTATGCAGGTGAGGTGACCGGAATGGATGGTCAGAAGCGACGGAAGCGAGCGATGTCCAGGCCACCTGGATCGTTGAACTGAGTTTCTCCGAGGCTTTGTGGTATGAGTGAGCACTTCCGGGGATGTTCGGACTCACGACATCCACACCTGAACTGACGCACTGGAACTAAAGGGCACGTTTGTGCCAGTGCGCTTCGACCTGAGCTCCCACGATCTTCGCCTGGATTAGGTCTCCTCACGGTCATAAGGCTGCTGCTATTTAGCGGCGAGAGACAATGCGGGGAAGCTCCTTGCTCTAGCAACAAGAGCGATGAAAGAACATGGAAGCACTCGCATGGAAACTGGCCCAGCATGTCAGACCAGATGGGTTCCTTGGCACGTGCGTCAACAATGGCGCTACGAATTTTTTCCACGACGGAACCAGCTGAGGCTCTCTGGGCAGGTGACCTGCTGAAGGCCATTCTTGGCGCCAGAGAGTGCTTAGCGCAGCACCGTCCGACATCTTCTCTTGGCGTATTCTTGCACGGGTACTTCAAATGGAACAGATGCAAGGGAGAAGCGAGAGGCACCAGGCTTTTTGCGCTGGTTGTCCCGAACCAAGGCGTGTCCAGTGGCTGATACCCGGGCGAGCAAAATTTATTGCCCTCCCGGTCCCAAGCTGCCGCTTCAAGGAAGCTCGTGGCAACTTGCCATCGGCAGCGCGGCCGCGTTGTCGGGCTCTCGCTCTTTGGCGTCACAGCTTCCGCGAAATGGCGATTCATAGGGGCGCGTCCTGTGATATGGAGCGCGAAAGCCATGGAGGTGGATGGTGTGGTGTCGCAGAGGAGCCCCGTTAGCGCTTGCTTGTATATTTTTGTCTAGTTTATTGTCAGGTCAAGAGACTGAGCTCGTTGTCACCGGCGTGGAAATCATTGTCCCAAAACATAGGGAGCATATGTTCTGGAAAGCGGGGCTGTTAGGCCCAGGTACCAAGGGTATGTACCCCACAGGTACACATCCAGGATTGAAGGCTGGCACAGCTGGCTATGACGAACTACGCCCACACAATGGCATGCCCATGCGGTTTGCGGAGCTCGGTCGTCCTCGCCTTTGTCGTCGCGGCCCTTCCGTCTCCTGAGTGGACCAGGCATGACACATAGTTACTTAAGAGAAAAGCAAGCATGGGCAATACAAATACGTTGGCCAACCAGCATTCCCTGTTTCTGTCACGTTGACTGCCATAAGATGATCCTCGTCAAGCTTGCCTTGGAAGCTTTAATATCCTCCATAAGCTCGCTGCGCCCGGTGAAAGTTTGATCAATTCCTCTGCATTTAGACCAAGACATCGACACCCAACAGAAGACGACGGCGATAATACCACCAGTCGGCGAAAGCACATACGCGGTCGATCGCAATTATACCGCCCCAATTACTTACCTTGAAGCGTCTTACGGGAGCTCAGCTTGCTGTTCCAACAGAGCACCGCAGGAGCAAGGAGAGAAGAGACCCGAAATCCGGTGGTGACAGCATTTGTTGTCCAGTGGTGTGTCCGAGCCAACCGTAAGGTGGTAGGCCAAAAAGCACTTTTCGGGGTTGTTCCCGGAAGGGCCGCTTCCATTGGAGTTCTGGCTCCTAAGCCTCTGCAGTTGCCGTTAGGGGCACATCAGGCCATCTGACCGGAGGATTCTTGCCGCAAGCGTCATAAGACAAATCGGTGCTACCGCCCTGCCCCTCCCCCGCCTTTGGCAGGGGTTAGCATCGCCAAGATGCCACACAGGGTCACCAGCTTTTTCAGATCATCGACCAGTTCACTCGAGAACCAGGTCTCCAATTTTGCAAAAAAGACGAGTATCAACACCTCCAGAAGGCGAGACTCTCCAAGCAGAAGCGGGCGGACTTCCGGGTCGGGGGAACGGGTTGTCTATGCTTCTTCGACTGAAGACGACGGCGACGAGACACAGGCGCCACCATATGCACGTCTAAAGATGGGCGAATCACGGACAAGCAGCTTCTCCTCGGATTCTCACCGCGAACACGGACATCACCACAGGATTTCATTTCCTGGCATGCATTTCGGCCGCTCCAACAAGGAATCACACAGCAACTCGCTAGCGACGCTGGATTGGAAGCTTGAATCGCCCCCCATTGTCCTCTACGGCGATGCTGACCACAGCACTGGCGCTCTCGTGTCTGGTCAGCTGTTTCTGGATATTAAGGAGGATGGCGTGGAAATACAGTCTCTCGATGCAACACTGAGCATCCGCGTCTCGCAGAAGAAGCCGTTTGCAAACCACTGTACCGAGTGTGCCTCGCAGACAACGGAGTTGAAGAAATGGCAGCTGCTTCCAAACCCGCTCGCCCTGAAGAGAGGTAATTCACCGCTTTCTCCGCAAGCTCTAGCCAGCGACCTTCGTGATCACTAACTTAGATTCATAGGCGAGCATTCGTTCCCATTCTCTGTTCTCCTGGAGGGACACCTTCCTGCGACCATGGACGGACCTCTGGTAGTGATTGCGTACGATTTTCGCGCAGAAGCGACTCCGAAGGCGCACGGGATTGTACAGTCCCCGATCCGCCTCGACAAAACTCTCGACGTCAAACGCAGTCTTCCGGCATCAGAACTACCTCACCATTCCGTTCGTGTGTTTCCGCCCACTAACATCAAGGCCAGCGCTCACTATCCTCATGTGATCCACCCCGTCGGAGCCAATACCTTGACACTCAAATTGGATGGCATTTCTCGTCACAACGCCAAAGTCGGAACAGTCGAATATTGGAAACTCAAAAAACTTACCTGGCGCCTCGAGGAGACGGCAAGGACCATAGCACCCGCCTGCGGTCGCCACAGTCCCAAGTTAGGTGACAACCCGGAGCAGCAGCAGCAAAAGAAGGGCGTTATTCGCACCGAGACTCGGGTGATTGGCGAAAAGACCATGTTCTCGGGATGGAAAAGCAACTACATGAGCACTACGGATAGCAGCGTCGAGCTCGAGCTCGAATACAACCTAGCTAAGCACGCGAAGTTTGCATGCGACACCAAGTGCAGGGACGGAACGGAGATTACCCACCAGCTGATGGTAGAAATGGTCGTCTCTCAAGAGTGGGCCCCGGTAAACAAGCCAGCCTTGGTGACACACACCGGGGTGGGGAGGATTCTTCGAATGCATTTTGGCACCATTCTCACGGAACGTGCGGGTATCGGTATCAGTTGGGACAATGAAGCTCCCCCAATCTACCAGGATGTCCCACCAAGCCCACCGGCGTACTCTCATGAGACATATCTTGATGGCGAAAGCTCCATTGACGAGATAATGGAACCTCTGGATGTCACAGACGGGGAACTTAATCGAGCTCGCTCGCTAGATTCGGCCAGCTAGTCTGGGTTACCGCAGGGCTGGTTTAATCCCGTTATGTTCAGCATTGTCTTTTTCCTTTCTTGCTTTCCGGACGGTCAGGTTTGCGGCGTTCTGGCTTGGATTATACCCCAAAAGTTTTATTTCAGTACATATCTCTTGCATCTTCCTCTGGGCATTGCATTGGTTGTTTGGATACAGGTCGGGAACGGGGTAGTGGGAAGTGGGAGGGGTGGGAAAAGTTATCTGGTTTTCTCGCACCGAAGCAGGGGTGCCATTATAGTAGCGCCATCCATCCGCCATGATCCGGAATAGCGATGCACGTTGTTGACAACCGTATACTCGTCGATATTTTGCCAATCAAGCTCCTCGTGGGTACAAAAAGTAATGGAATGAACACTTGTGCAAACAATGTCACTCTCTTCCCAGCACTCGGATTTCGCGTTGTCATACCAGCGGTAGTCGGTGGGTGACACAATCAGTCATCCGCGCAGCTGAGCGAACGGGGAGGTGGCTCCCAGCAGGGAGATTGTGCTCCCTCCCTGGGTCGGTAGCCCCAGAAAAACCAAGAGGAGATGAAGAAATCGCAGGGAGGAAATGACATGCGCTGGTATCCCGGCCGGCAACAAACCTTCACGAAAAAAAAGACACGAGGACACATTCTCATGGTATCTAAAGCGCATACGCCTGAATCCCGCTTCAGAGTTATATCCCATTATTCAATGTTCGCTAGATTCATATACCTTGTCCGTCGGGAAACAGAGACTTAGGCTTGTGCATTTGTCTCCGTCAATGCCATGCCCTCGGGCGGCCCGCCGTCTTCCTCAGAGCTCGGCATCAAGGGTTTGGACTTGTCATATCCAACGCTCTTGACAATGCCTAGACCCTTCGTACGACCCTCCCTGAAAAGCAATCGGTCACCCGGAGCCAAATACTCAGGACGTTGCACGAACTGGAAAGCTACGGTTGCTCGGTCTCCAGTTCTGATAAATGGTCTGTCAACGTCGATGATACGGCAGGTCTGGGACACAGGCCCAACGTGTAACATCGCCTGGTATTTCGTCTTGATGGTGGTTGCGTGCGAGAGAATGAGAACTGCGGTCCGTTAGCAAGTAGTCCGGCATGCGAAGTGTTGGTGGCTAATCACCTTCAGCAACAAACTCTCTATATACCTTGGGGGCATTCCCGTCCGTCTTAGACATGACCACCATGCCCTTGCGGACATCTTTCCGTCTTATTCTCCTCAGGGCGAACGATGCTGATTGACCAGCCGAGGCCGCCGGCACACCGATACGTTTCCTTTCGATGGACCGAATCGAAGTCTGCATAAAGTTCCCAAGGGAATCGGGTCCGATTTGTACCTCATCTCCAGCATGAATCACCCCAGATTTAACAATACCAGAGACCACGGTGCCAACATGTGGGACACTGAATGTGTCGTTGACATGGAACTCAAATGGGCCACCGGCATCGTAGCGTCCATGATGCGGCAGGATATTCAAGAACGTGCGGACAAGATCCAGATTCTCACCAGTGACGTTGGAAATCTGGAAAATTGGGCATATCCGCTGGCTGACAAACTGAGTGGCCGTATTGACGCACTCCTCGTGGCTCTTGATAAATATCGGTATTTTCCTCGCACCCGGGCTCTTCAATATTCTTGTGATCTGGGTGATCGTCTGCTCAAGAATCTGCGGCGGACAAATGTCAATTTTGGTGATGACCACCATAACGGGGACGTTCAAAGCGAGGGCAATTCCTAGGTGCTCCTTGCTCATGCCGATCAGCCCGTTGTTGGCCGCTACCATCAATAAGCAGTAGTTTGGGCTGCTGGATAACAAACCAAAGACGGTCGTTCGCAGGTATCGTTCGTGTCCAGCAAGATCGGTGAAAGTGATGACTTTGGCGCTACGTTTTCCAATCTCCTCCCATGAAAGCTTGCGACCTGGCGTATCCGAAACCACAACCTTGCCCTTGGTATCAAAGCCCATGATCTCCATGCCGACGGACGAGGTTCGCCCGGTCTCAATTTCGTGTTTGTGGCGGAAAAGGTTGACGCGGGCTTTTCCACGACCATCATCGAGATCGCCTTTAACGAGAACGCCGAGCATGGAGCTTTTGCCGGCATCAACGTTACCAACAACTGCTATTCTCGTCTCAATAACCTGCTCCACCTGTGCCGGATCGCGCCGGATCATGACTTTCCCAGTACAGTCCTTCTCTTTTGTCGGAGCCCCATCAAGGTCGCCGCCCACATTTTTGGTAAGAAGTACTTGGCAATCTGCACGGAGCTCCTTCGCAGCCTCTTCCAGCCGCTTCAGAGAGATATCCCACTCATCCTTGCTCAGTTTCATGCAGTCCCCATTATTTTCGAAGCCGATCTCAAACACAGTCTCGCCATGGCCCTCTGCCAGTCGCTCGTCGATGACGGTGACAAGCTTTTGCAGGGATCCCTGGTCTGTAGGGGCTGAAAGGAGGAGGTCTCGTATCCTAAGGCGGGGGGTCGGGTCCGAGAGATTCAGGCTATCGAGGATGTCATCGAGTTCTTCGTGATGATCAATGTCTTCCTGTTTGCTTGTTGTAGCTGTAACTGTCAAACCAGGCGCTTTAGAGCTCGGATACCGCAACGCTTGCTGCTGTTCGACGTACTCAGCGAAGTCGCTAAGCGCAGCTTCGCCTTTTCGCTTCTCGTGCGGCAGTTGCTTGGTTGCTCTTGTGGCCATGATTGTGCGGGGAGTATCACGTCGGTGTTGGCGTCTGAACCGCAAGGTTATCGATCAATGCTGAATTCGTATCCTTAGGATCATTTGCGCTGTTTGTGGATGAATCGAAAATATACTTGGGGACTTGGTAAGCATTCGGGAGGGGATTCCAATAGGTGATTGATGCAGGATCAGAGGAAGACAGGTATAGGTATAGGAATTTTAGAGGCGGATCGCGCTGGTGATTTATAGACTGTGATGTTAGTGTGGGATTGCATGGGAGCTGCTCCTTCTCTCTTCGCCGGCTGAGTCGAATCTGAAGTTGGAGTCACCATCAGGGTCCAGATGTGTCGCCCGGATGACTCCGCGTCCCCGCATGTTGCATGTCGGAAACCCAGAAAGACTGTTATCGATAACACGCCCTGTGACAATGGCTTGGCATTCAATTCAACCCCCTGAAAATTTGTTCGTGCGGTACTATATAGCTTGGCACTTTTCGGGCTGCCCGGCCGGCTCAAGGTCCAACCTACACGTTTACTGACCTGGAAAGTGTTTTCCCTATCATCAAAGGCTTTTGGTGAGGAGAATCCAAGGCCTTAAATTTCAAAATAAAGGGTTTGGATATCTCACCTCCATCCCTCGCAACCAGCCTCCAAGTCCCATCCTAACAATATTTCAGGGCTGGACTGTATCCAAGGTCCCACTGAGCGACATCAACCTCCCCACATGTTGAACCTCATTCTTGTAAACATCTGATGGTAAATCTAGAGGGCGGTGCGTAGTTAAGTTATTGTGGACGGGACTGGACGGGAGGCGTTTGAAGACCTGAAGTTGAGAAATTTCCCGCCAACGTTGCGTCGGGGTACAGCATGTTGTCGTAATCAACTTTTTAATTTTGAACAAATAGCAGCGCGACGAGCTTTCATAAGCGCACATACGCTCATGTTTCTTTGTGTGTGTGTGTGTGTGTGTGTGTGTGTGTGTGTGTGTGTGTGTGTGTGTGAGGATCAGCCTTTGGCGTCTTGTAGGGGGGTGCTATGCTGAGGAATCTACAACAGGCTTGCCGAGGCCCTAGCAATCCGCATCGCCAAATCTCCAGAGCATTGGTAGCTTGCGGACACACAGTTTGCATCTTTGTTTGCATGGTATTTCATTCCAGTAACCTTGATACATCCCCTGTCCTCCACAGCCCCCTCAGCTGGTAGCCCGCTCCATCACCGTGTCGTCGTGGACCTGTTGGTGATCACTGAGCAGCGTAAAATCTTCTCCGTTTGGATTTATCCAGCCCAGTGATTGTGTCGGCTCTAGTCCAGATTCCCCTACTTCCCATCATGCAACACAATAGTCTAGTACGCGCGTGACTGGGGTGCTATAAGGACTACGCTGTCTCCTGCTAAGGGTCAACCAAGCGCCTAAGATGGAACTTTCATCTCAACTTACCCCTTACGAAAAGCATCTTAGACTTTCTGCTGTTTGTCTGCGATTCCGGAATCCATATTCGTTAGCAAATTGTGAGCGGTGATTATGGTGGTATTTCATTCTTCATACCTTGATTTCATCGTCGTTGTCCTCATCGTCCACAACATAAATCGTCTCCTCAACATCGCCAAGTACGAGGTTGCAATGACTATCGTAAGCCTGCAAGTACTTAGTCGTGATTCACGGGGTCTCGAGGCAGAGCAGAGGCCGGAAGAACTTACGTGAAGCCGTCCTTTGAGTTCCCTATCTCCTCTGAGCTTCACACAGACCACCTCGTCAAGCAGGAGCCGCACGAGGTCAAGCGGTTCCGCCACTGTGCTGCTCTCATCTCCCTGCTCAGCCATGGCGACAAAGTTGGGGGATGGTTCCGTCAGGTGGTTGGAGCGGAAGATGGCCGTTACCACTAAATGTGGGAGAGCGAAATCCAGTACTTGGCATCACACATCGACTTGTGGCGGGGAAAGAAGCGCACGGTCCAAACGAGACCAGTGAAAGAACGAGCGGATTCTGCCAAAGCGGTGAGGAAATATCCTCTGGCTGAGCCATCAAGGTCCATCCCGCGCCTATCAAATAAGCATGAACTGGTTCAAACAAATGTTGCACCTTCCCAGGAAAGGTGAGGGTGGTTGTTCTGCTCGAGAACGGGAACAGGTAGGCCCTGCGTGCCAGCAGGATTTCAGTCATCCATTATCATTCATTCGTATTATCGAAGAAAGAAGCCATTTTGGGCTTCCGAGACTAAATCACGCGACTCTCGTCGTCGCGATATCCATGTACAATATAAAACACAAACATCCTTAGTGCCATGCGGGCTCAAGTAATCATCACGGCCAATTCTTGACCATATCCATCGGCCATTACCCCGTCCGTATCCACCGCTGGACACAGCAACAGTGGCCGTTGCGTTGTCCGAGGGAAGGAGTTCCCGTGCCTCCGCTATTGGATGGGAAAAGGAGTCCCTACCCGATATAAAAGGTATGGAGAAAGGGCAAGTTGGGCGCGTTTTGCGCCGAAAGTGAAGGTGGGCTTCGACGATCTCGGCCAGTTACCCAGCCCTGCACTGCCACCCAGGTCAATACAGAGGGATTCTCATGGTCGACGCTTGACCCTTTCCAGCTTCAGATCATTCATATACATGTATCTGCTCAAAGTGATCCAGCCGTAGCGAAACCACTTCATCTGGCTCTTGTGTGCCGTCGTCATCGCCTTCCAAGCAGTTGTAAAAGTGGCGTTTCCAACCACGCCGTTGAGAAAAACTAGGCCGTTGGGGTGCTTCTTGTTTTTCATCCCTGTCCCAGTTGCCCAATTTGCTAGCGTAGCAACAACGTCGAAGATCCCCATGTACTTGCGCACCACCGAGACAGTCTTCAAGGTGTAGAGATCAACTGGAGGTTCCCAACCTGGTTTGCCCTCAATGAGCGCGGCGACGAAGGCCTTGGCGCCATGGTATAGCGAGATGTGGTTTGGGTGCTGGGAAACCCCATTGGCATCAAACGTGATGATGACGTCTATCGAAGGCGTAAGGGGCTTCGCACCGGGAAGTACATTCTTTGGTGCAGCTAGATATGGTGCGAACGCGGAGCACAACAAGTCAGAGATCTTGTTGGCGTCCCAGGTCGTCGTCATGCTATCGGGGAAATCGGGATCCTCGACGACAAACACATCGTCCTCTTTGCGCAAACCTAAGGTCAATCCTGACTTCGCAAGCTCTCTCTTCCTCGTTTCGCCAAGTCCGTCGGCATCGCCTGTAAATAGGGATCTAGTTAGCAACAACAGGCATGTGAAGAGGGTAGAGAACTAGCACAGCCACGTACCGCTACTCAAGCACAAGATCTTGACGTGATTACCAGTCTCGGGCCTGGTCAGGGCGAGGACAGTCGGTGCGAAAAACATGGCCTCATCGTCGGGGTGCGCGATCAATAGGCAGATACGCTTATTGTACAGCATTGGGAACCTCCTCGAGACTACCCCTACAGTATAGAGGTAGAGCGACGAGATCACCAACGCCGTAATGCCGAACCCCCAGAGCAGGTCCATTGCACAAGCACGGGCGGCTCCGCAAACCCTGCTGCCGCTATCAGCCCCTCCTCCTCCTCCTCTGTTCTGAATTCCCGATCCTTACGGAGGAAGCGTGACAGGACTCTCTTTCGGCTGCGCGGCCACAGCTGTCGCGTTGGCCGCGCCGCGCTGGATTGGAGGGGAGAATGGCGCGCGAGGGTGGCGGAGTAGGTAGGGAGGGGTTCGCTCAAGGCTGCGCCAGTGACGCCTAAAAAAGAAGCGCAACGGGAATCTTAAGCTTATCGGGTATGCGGGGCCTAGCTGCGTCTGGATTGAGATCGAGTTCGTACGTAAGACTGCAATGCAATGTGCGTGTGGAGAGGGTGTTGGGTTTGGTGTTGAGATGGAGGGTGCAATTGGCTATCGGCGGAAACAGTGGAGGATGTTGGCGGGAACTAGCCAGGAGCAAACTTCATTAAGAGAAAACCACGCGAACTGAGTCCCTGCTTTTGCGGCGATGTCTTTATCGCATTGGGATGTGCATGATGCTCAGTATTGGTCTGCGCGCACCAAAAATGATGCTGCCAAGGGAAGGACCGCTATAATGCCACAGTTGCGATTACAGCATCCAAACGACATCCTGGTCAATTGGAGCGTGGACCAGTAGCGTCAAGGTGGGCCGTTTGCAAATTCGATCAGGGACAGATACCTTCGTCTCGACTCTGGGGAAACAAGGACTTGCTTCATTTGCGCACGGCAATGCCCAATTGAATGGAACCTCTCTGCCGCAATCCCACCACATGAGGTCACTTTTCCCGGTTGGAAGCATAATGGTGTGCGTCGAGACGGGCGGATCCCCGAAAAATTACTCGTACCTGGTTGTTCGAGTAAACTTGGCTCTTGGCTCGTGCACTTTGGATCAACCACCAACCAAGCCTACAATCTGCTTCCCAAGCTGAACATGAGTTTCGAGACGATCGACGCGCCTCGTTTGGAACTAAAGAAAGACATTTCCGATTACCCGCTCTTGTTGCGTCAGTCATGGCCAAAAAACGCAGGGAATCCCCGAGGCGGCTGAAGCTTCGCCAACCCGACCGATCAGCCCCAAGCGAAGCAACCCTGATCGACTTGGCCGAGCAGCGCGGCTTGTTCGCTCAGGCGATGCAGAAGGAAGAAGCAAACCGGAAGGCCTCGCGAGCTGCCACCAAACCAGGTGACCACGAGGCTGAGGATGATTCAGGCGAACTGTCTCCAACAGTAGAGAGGGTGCTCGAGACTGTGTTATGGAGTGTCAGCCTGGCAATGTTACATTTTACGTTGGACGTGTTGGTGCATCATCAGTTCTCCATGGATAGAATCCAGTGGACCAAAGTCGGTATACGGGCTGTCCAGGCCTTGATGGGTAAGTTTGACTCGGCTGCGTGAGCATGTTTGTCAGGTCCTTGTGCATGTGCTGACGAGGCTGCTCTGCTCTGATGCTAGTTTTTGCCCTGCTCTTCTTTCCTCTCCACGCTCATTCCTCGAATCCCACCATCCTTCCCGGTCTCCCTGAACGCTTTCAGTCCGGCCTACGACGGGCTGTATTCTTTCTCACAAGTGTTGGCGCGGGCTGCTACCTTATATACGTGACAAACTCGTTTGGATACATGGCTGTGATGAAGCAGGCGCCTCCCCTTGGCTGTCTGTGGGTCTGGTCGGTCATCGAGCTAGAACTGCACTGGGCTGTTCTCAGTCTTGCAGGAGTCGGAATTTACGTGTGGGCTGGAGGATACAGCATCAAATAATGGACATATGGCAACAACAACAACGCAGTGGGGTGCTGAGCAACGGTGCCACGTTAGGCATCTACGCGCCGATGGGAGATTTTTTAGAGTCAACTTTTCGGGCCGCGCGCAGTCTCAATGCCATCATCACTATGGCAGCCGATTCCCGAAGACGGTTCCTGGAGTCGTTTTTTCGAAATTGATGTCTCACATTCCCACCCCCGCGCATGCACCCAGCATTTTCACCCCCACCTCAAGCGATCCTGGTCCTTGAGCACCCAGAAGGCAAGTGGCGTAGCGGGGAATGACCACGGCGAAGCCAATCACAGCCGCCGTAGCAACGAGGTCCGATCGAACGCCCATGATGATTGGCACTTGGCTTTCACGACAATGCTTCTGCAGCTGCGGTGGTATGCAGCTCTATGTTTCCGTGCGGATGATGGGTGAGAACAAGGCTAGTAGTTACTTGCGAAGTTAGAGCGAGGTTGTGGAGGGCTGGCACCACCAAATTTACCGCCTGTTTCTTGCGCACGCCTAGCTTTTCCCTCCTTCTCCCACCCCCACCTGTACCTGAATGCATATATAACTCCCCATCCCCATCCAGGCAGAGTTTGAGAGATCAGATCTCCATCACCGCAGCAGTTCCCTTCTCGTCTGATCATCCCCTTGGGCATCTCTGCCCGAACATCATATATTCACTTCACACCACTAAGACGCACACCCGAGCCGCCCCTAGGCCGAACTT
>Ga0247760_1001400_pt1 | contig 22510 bp, 19 predicted proteins | sample UWRJL171409R4_FD_179936 | JGI IMG/M metagenome (GOLD analysis project Ga0247760, IMG submission 179936) | Plant litter microbial communities from Arlington Agricultural Research Station in Wisconsin, United States - UWRJ-L171-409R-4 | ecosystem: Environmental > Terrestrial > Plant litter >... | reverse complement strand
AAAACTAACTAGGATTTGCATCACACCTACCCGTACCTATCCGTACCTACTACCTACATAGTTACATTCGCAAGAGCAAAAAGATATCCCCGACGGGGTTGATGGCGTCCATTCTTGGCGCTTACTTACCCTCCCCACCACCCCCCGACGTCGGCGATAATTTCCTTGTTGTTCTAACCCAACCAACAAACTCCCACTGCAGGGTGGAAGGGGCGGGTGGGAGGGGGGCGTCATCACCACTTCACTAGTATCTTGTCCGGCAACAGTGTAGAACACGCTAGGCAGGGGATTTCTCCGCAAACTCTGATCCGGGAGGCGAAGGCGAAGGAGTCTTCCCGCAAGACAGGGTAGAAGAGCAACAAACGCATCGGAGAAACCCCTCTGCCACCGTACTGCTCCCTAGAATTTCTTTTCGTCAGCGAGATTCCAGGCTCCCGTCGATACCCTGGCCCGTGAACCAAGCTTCGCAGTCAGCTGTTAGGACTTCCCGACGGAATCTCACGCGCTACCCTACCCTGCAAACTCATATCCAAATCAAACTGAGAAACTACCTAACACTAGTTTAAAAAATACTAAAATGCTACGGAACGTAGATAAGACGGCTAGAGAAATGATAGATCACTGGCGTGTGTGTGAATAGATAGATCGCTTCCTTGGCGGACCGTGGACGGATGAGATTACCTACGGCAGTTAGCGACTTAGTCATTCTGCAAGTTTTCGCGCATTAGCTCGACGTGGGTAGTGTAGGCTCCCATCTCACACATGTTACCAGGGCCGGGTTGGCGGTGAGGGTGCAAACCGGTCAGGCTGTTTCCTGGAGTTTGACCTCTTTTTGGTCGGCGCATTCGCGTTTTTTGTTACCTAGTTACCTAGTTCACACTAGACTCAATCGGATCGGGACGGGACAGGAAGGACGCGATGGGTGGGTGTACGAAACGGGGCAGTCAGCTGTCTCTAGTGTTGGTTGTATGGATGTTTTCCTCCTCCGGTTGGCTCAACGGTGACGTTGAAGATGGTGCAAAACCATCGATAGGCCGAGAAAACCCGTCGCTGCCCGTTTCTGCCCAGCCCTGATCAGCCTCGCAATTGCGCGGTGGCGAATTGTTTGCCCTTGTAAGCAGTCTATCTGGAGTTTGCGATGGCTTGATGACTTCGATTTTGCGCGTGCGGCTCCCGAATGGAGCTATGAACAAGAGGCCTCAAGATAGTTCGGATGCCTTGTCGTGCATAGCGGGGTCGGCGGGGAATGTGGGGTTTGTTGACTTCGCACAGTGGGGTTCCTGAAGATCACTGCCGCTTTTGAGCCTAGCGGTAACACAGGGGTCACGCAGGCCTCCTCCACAGGCTCAGGGGACAGCGGGTTAGCGACCTGGTCAGTGAGATTATAGAGCGTGGTTTGGTTGTGGCGCTTCAAAGGTGCTTACCTACCACTGACATCCAGACCACCCGACGCCTACCTCCTACTCTCACGGGCACCCCCTGTGAGTTAAAGATACAACGTGTTTTAGCGTCCAGCTAAGTTATTACAGTGGCTCCGATAGCTCCTCAACCGTGTCCCCTGCTCGACCGTATCTTTCTACAATTCCACCTCTGAATTTGTCTGCAATCACCTACCATGTTGCACAACGGACCGTGTCTTCTAAGATAAGCCCGAGTCCGACCCGTCACGGAAAACACCGAGTCTGACACCGGTCGCTCAACTTAGATCTGATCCAACCACAGCAGAGGCAGAGAAAGCATGGAAACCCCGGTCTCGGCCTCACATCTCTGTGCACCAGATACGCGAGCACATGCTGTGTTTCCACACTCCAGCGAGCGTGTGGCGAGGATTTCTAGCGGATGGAGGGAGGGTGATGGGACCAAAGACCCTTAGAAGACAGCAGTGCCGTGCAAAGGCACAGCACAGCGCGGGAAACCCTGGAAACACCTGGAACGATGCGCTGGAACGCTGATCTCACCCCACTGTACCACCCATCGTTTCTGGGGGCCCCTTAGCAGTGGGGGTGGGCGGGGATCGAATGCCGTGCTGTGCCGCTAAGCACCAGTGTCGCTCATTCGCTCAACGGAAGCGCAAGAAATCTGATATAAGCTCTGGGGTGACACAACGTGAGGCCAAAGCACTCGCTTTTGGCCATTCCCGCTCCTCGCCGGTGCTGAAACTAGAGGAAGATCAGTATAGGGGCACCGATGCCGCAGCAGGACAGCGGCAGAATTCAGTGCAATGCGATCCTTCCTCTCTGAGAATAGCGTGCGAGAAAAGAAGAGCAGCGACGGACTCTTTCAAGGCCCCGTTCCCCGTTCCCTGCACACCCACAAACACACACACCCGGAAACCAAAATGCACCCCCGTCCAATGGCTCCGCCCCCCCGGAGCAATATGTTCCTTAGGAAGGGGAAAAAAGGCAGGGAAGAATGCGAAGCTTCCTCCGAAAACGCAAGAACACGGCGCAGCTGCAGCGCCAATGGACCCGAGATCCTAGCATGGCATGGCATGGCAGTTCTGTGGCACAAGCTGCAAACTGCAGCAGGTACAGCAGGCATATCCCGAGTTTCCAAACACAAAGTGGGTTGATTTGCCATGAAACGGCGCGAAACCGAGGCTCAGAATAAGCTTCTGGTTCAAACTAATTAAATGTTAGCTATAGGAGGCAAAAGTGGAGTTGAAAGTTCCCTGCCTTGACCTTGGAGACGAATGCAAGCGCCCTGGGCGTGTGCCCAAAAAAGGCTGGCTATATTAGAGTAGGGTGCAGTGCCAAGCTTTACCGTCATTGCGAAACCACCCAATCGACGACGGCCCCAGGGGCCACCCTCAATCAACGACAGGCGGGGCAATTGTCTTCGGAATATTTCCAACGCTATGCCGTGTCGTGCGGAAGCGGGATGGTACCTTTCTGGGGTTTCTTTCGGCCCCCAAAACCTGGTCGGGAGCCGTCCCCCTTGCGCGCCGTCAATATCAGTGCCGCGAGACGCATATTAGCCAGACAAGTCGACAGATGACTCCTCTATTTCGTCCCGCCCCAGGCCGTCGCCCATTTAACCTGTTGGTCATACGCCGTCTTGGCAAGTCGATGGAGTCGACGAGTCTGTCGTCTCGTGCGAACCGGGGCGACAAATCTGTCAACAGGGTCAGGGGACAGCGGCAAGAACGGGAATGCGGAGACGTTGGTGTTAGTGTGAATCCCTTCATGCTTGGACAAATCCATTCTAACAGATGCAATATCGTCAGCAGATTGGAACGGAGCAAGTGATTGCCACGTTGCCCAGCCGGAACATTGTTTCCAGGCCACTGGAGCGGTTCTCTTCTCTTCGCCATGCCGACATGCGTGGCAAATGAACATGGCGTCATTGGCACACACACAGACACACACCTTGAGGCAAGTTGTTTGGGGTGATCGGCAAGTCTTCTGGCTGCATCGCTTGCTTTGGGTCGATCTCGTGGGCTGCTCGTATTGTGCGCAGTGCGCAGCCCCTAGCGGGGATGCAGACCAGAATGTCGGGAGACGCAAGGCAAAGATACCTAGGTAGGTATGCCTCTCGCAGCTCCATCAAGCGAAGGACTAGCCCGGGAATTTTTGGATGGACGGCTGCGATGCAGAGGCAGAGGCAACTCATCAGGCTAAAGTGCCCACTTGGAACCAAGCTGGAACCAAGCTGTGGGGAGATGTCTGCAATATGGCTCCATATTGCCCGAGCTCCATGGGGTTGACTAAGTCTCGAGAACACGGCCTAAGGCAGTAACTAGTGACGCGACATGTAACACGTATCGGGAAGGTGCGGATCGTTGCTGTGCGTCGCGGCTGCCACGGGGAAAGGAGAATCCGCGGGTAGACAGAGTATTCCGGGCGAGGGATTGTTAGACTGATTGTTGCCGATCGATCAGCCTTTCTTCTGTCTGCTCAGTCCATACTGCGTAGACATGTCGTCAAAGTTTGGTGGTGAGGTAAGATTTTGGCTCCCTACCCCCCAGTCAAGCGGGCGGTTACGGATGGGCTAGCCATTTTCGGCTGACACCCAAACCGGAAGCAGCACGGGCCATACTGCCAGGGCAGAAGACAATCCCTGCCGCTCATCATCCGTCAGCATGGTTCCGTTCCGGACGTGACGAGGCGGGACGAGCAACAAAAACGCTCAAGGTAAAGGAAACCCCATCAGCAACACCAAGACCAAGCCCACCCGTGTAAGCGTCGGCCGTTCCGAGCCTGCCCGATGGCGATACTCGAACGGCTGATTGGAAGCAACGCGACTAGTGTAGGAATTGCGGTTCGCAGTAGCGTTGTCGTGCATCCGCGCCAATCCACGAAATCGAGATGCACGAAAAAAGAGGCGCCAAATCCTCACCACACCACATTCTCACAAGCAAAACGGCCCGGTCCCGATTCGGCATGCTTCTCATCCTGCTGTCACTCGTTTCTCTCCCCCACGTGACGCGACCACACGCTTCTGACCTTTTGTCTGCCCGCAATGCACACATAGTCTCTCCATTACAAGCCGGACTTCCGTGGGGACCAACTATGAACGAGATGAGGAATCCATCTAGATGTCCTCCTGCTGTCCCACATGAAACGCACAATGACGCCGCCTACCAGCCAGTCCCGAGGACGTAATACGTTGTCGAGCGCCAGATCTGAGTGCCGACATGAAAAGTTGACGTCCCTAATTTTCCCGTCCTTCATTAGATGAACCCGGTCTCATCATTGCTGATTGTCAGTTGACCGGGCCATGCAGGACAAGAAGGACAAGAAGGAAAAATCCGTCGAGACAAGGGATAACGATCCCGGTGAGCCAGCTTGTCTCGTTCTGGGCAATGATCAAACACGGCAAGTGTGGGAGCGAGGGTATTCTCTTCTCCCGGGAATATGTCGCCCTTTTGCGGCAAGCACACAGCCGCCATTGTTGGTGTTCTTTTCCCGCGAGGACACCGCAGTTTCGGTTCCTTCTTCTCCTTTCCAACAGCGTTCTTGTGCTGCTCGGATTCGCCAACTGCCATGTTGGGTATGCAAGGGCCTCACTCATCAGCAGGTTGGAGACTGGGGAGACTGCCGGGCGGACATGTCGGTTCTTGCTTCGTCGGCAAGTAGTGGTCGATCGATCTCTTTGGGTTCGACGGACTTGCCGCTTTCGTTCGTATCGAGACACTCGCCCGGCTCATCCGTCCCCTGAATAATAATGAATCTTCAATAAATGGAATGAATGCGACAGGGGGCGTGACCAAGCGGCATGGCCCTCATCTTGCATCGCATCATCCAGCACGCTGCATCTCTAGCCAGCAAGTCCCAGGCAGGCTGGTAGATAGAAAACACAAGAGTAATCCAAAAGAAAAACGCACATCGGGTTAATAGTCCAGCCGAGATTCAAGATCAAATTTGCCAAGAAGGGATATTCCCAGAAACCTACCTTCTCTTCAATCAGAACAAAGCAGTTCAGATACGGTTCACGAGATTATTTTCTCCTCTCCAGATGCTACGCTGCCCTGCACTTGCCCTGCACCACTTCCCACCTCACTTGCTTTGCCTTTCCCGCGCTCCGGCTCATCCACTCCGTTTTCGGTTCGGGTTCGCTTCCTCGACCCCTTCCCCTTCCCCCCCTCCCCTCCTTTTCCAGTCCCAAGCGGGGGACCATGCTACCCAAGCGTAGATAGGCTAGAGTTAAATAAACAAGACCAGTCACTTCAATTTCGTTGTAACCCTTTTTTATATTTATGTATATTTCTCTTGGCTTCAGTTTACTAATTTGTATGCATGGAATTTTTGCTGTGGGCGGTAACCAAGACCAAGTTAAGCTGAGCCAAGCTGCCTTCCTTAGAATACTTGCTACGCTTAGGTAGGTAGGTGTTATGGCATGTTCTCGGTTGCGATACAGCTCTTAGCCGGACCTTCTCCTTTGTCATCTGGGTGGTTCGTGTATAGCCTTGACTTAGTGACTTAGTAGGCGACAACGATCTCGTCAGTTTCGTGGGTGCCATTTCTTTCTTTCTTTCTTTCTTTCTTTCTTTCGGCTCCTTTTATTTTATATTTTATTTTCCTGCGAGGCATTAACCCCAAGACAAACCGAAGCTACCCTACCCTTCCACACTCTCAACCTTAGCCAACTGTCCCAATCACATCACGTCGATTCCAGCCAGTCAGGTCCAAGGCCTCACAAACCGGCTATGTTGTGCTGTGCCGTGAATCGTCTTGTAGTCACAGCCTTAGCTAACCAGCCAGTCACAAGGCTGAACCTTGCCCACTATTCCCAGCGATGCAATATCATACTATATCTTATGGGGATAAAGATAACGGGCAACGGGGATGGGGTGCGGGTTTTCTCCTGAGCGTAAAGTATGATCCATCCATCTCCGCGGCGGGTTGCGCATGTCGGTGCGACTGGATAGATAATGTTGACTGGTATTGAAACGCTGAGTGGCAGCTGGCGGTTAGAAGGTTGTTAGAGGTGGTGGAGGGATAGGCAGAGACTGTCATTCGATTAGCCCCTTTCCCTCTGTTCACCACATTACCGAATCTTGGAGCCGTGTGTCCATGTCTCTACCACCCGTGTCTTCTTACGCACCCATGTGCATGCCCATCTATACCACGCCACCCAAACACATCCCGACTGCCCACCTAGGCAAAGACAGCCGGGTTCGTGGTTTCTGGCTGACCGCATTATGGTGTCAGCCTTGACCGGGAGCTTGCAACCCCTGCACTTGAGTTTTGACTGGTTGCTGAGAACTGCATGGGATGATGAGATAGGCAAACCTGTTCAAGCACCTCTGCTTCGTGTCTCGCCACCAACCATCTCGAGACCGATCAAGCGTATTGGCTAGCTCTTTTGAACTGATTCACATTCGAGGTGCTGGGAATTTGCCACGGGTAACTCAAACCGCTGACAGCCGCCCTCAAGCCGGCAGGGAATCCACGGCATCAGAAAGGGTGTGAATCTGTTCTGTCTCCCACGTGGGATAACTGCACTTGACCCTAGGGCATGTGCCGACCTGCTGTTGGGAACGGCACATGAACCAGTCGGTTTTGGGCCGATGTGCCGTGTCTTCCCTCCCACTTCACCCGTCAGTGCCCGACTAGCTCGATGGTGGTTTTCCCCTATAGGGATAGAGTCCAGCGCTGCGCTGGGGGCGGAGAGGGCGGCCGTCCGCCACGGCTGGTTTCGTCCACAGATGCTATCCAACTTAAACCGAATGCTCGCACTCGCCAGCATTTTCCTATCTAAGCTTCAGTGCTCCCAGATAGGGCAACGCGACATGGCAGAGCAAACCCCAAAGAGTTCTGCAGCCGATCCGCACCGGAACAGCCGCCGATGTTTCAGAGCCTGCATGCTCGCTGCCTTGCAGGTCTGCATCAGTCATTGATTGGGCCGCCATGACCAACAGAGGCACCTATGTTTCCCGTACCCCTGTCCCCACCTGTTTGCCAGAGCCATGCCATGACGCCTGGAATCTTGGGTCCCCCCAGGTGCACCATGGGAAAGAGTTGCCGTTGCTGGGTTGACTCCTTGCATCGGAAAACGTGCTGAATCGATCGTGGTAGTATTGCATCTGCCTTGCCGGACCAGAGAGATGTATCCGGCATCGTGAGCGGGATTGGACCTTAGAGGACTTGACGGCCGCAGAAAAAGCCCGGGAGATGAATCCCGAAAAAAGACGCAACTGGTCCTTCACAGGGAGGAACTGGACTGCAGCCATGACACCGCACCGTCTTGCTGTAGTGCCGGATCGCCGAGTCTAGCAAAGCAGGTCAGCCATAATTCTGCGCGGGACTGCCTTGAATCAATCACCGAGGGTTCAAGTCCGCAACCGAGATGGGCAGTAAGTATGTGAGGCTCAGCAGTGGGGATCCAAGACCAGAGGATGCTCGTAAAAAATCCGCCCAGCTCCTGCTGGAGTTTGGGGGTTTAGCTCTCAGCCTTCTTCTAGGCATTTGCAGGAATCAGATGGTCCACACTGCTCCTACAGGTAGTCTTCCGATGCCATATCCGATAATGCTGTGAATGACTAGCGAGCCTGTCTGGAAGACCGGACGATAACCCCCTGGTAAACACCTTGGGCAGGAGCTCTCGGCCAATCATTGGTGATCTCGACCCTGAAGCCGGCTGCGGAACCAAGCCTGGTGGGAGTTATGATTTGCCACAGCAGGGTGGACATAGGCACACTTCCCCGCTGCAGTCCCTCAAAACTATTACCTTCAGCCGTAAACCCCGGTTGCTAACTGTCAAGAGCTTGTCTCTGACTGGTCTAGTCAACAATACTCTGCTTCGTTCCAAGAGGAAGAACGCCAGGCATGTCAACCTCGCCATCCACTGACAGGAAGTGACCTGTCGTTGATTGTGGCAGAGTGCCCCACGGCAGTCCGTCAGCAAGGTCCGGCCCGGCATTTAGTCAGATGAATAGGTAGGTAAGTGGCATGATGTTGCGAGGCAGGCAGCGATATTTGCATGCAGCTTATCCAGCCCGGTGACCCCGATTCTGGCACACCGCAGACCCTTTTCCCGAAAACCCCTTACCGAATAAGCAGGAATCGGTAAAAACGAAATCAGAACGAGGGCAGAATATGTCGTCATCTCTGTGCCTTGCATTCAATCAAACAATCTCACTCTCCTCCAAACTTTATTCTCACCGCTCGTAACCCCGCAATTTCTGTCATCCGCGGAAAGCAATGAATGAGAATTTGGCGGAGATGGCCGATGACCAAAAGTCGCAGTCCAAACCAACTCGGGAAATCAATGCTGGGGTGTGTTTCTTGAATGGGCTGCGCTGCGTGGTCAGAGATGCGTGAGACTGGACGACATTACGAACTGTAGCATTCAAAGTCCAACCAACCCCAAGCTCAGGCACGCGATACTACCTCAACATCCCAACTTCGTGTTTCACTATCGATGCAGGCTTCACTAGGGCCGAGAGAATCACGGGGTGATAGCAGAAATACGCGGAATGACACTCAGCAACCGGCAACCCCCGCTATGTCGTGTGGTCGTCCTTCCTTCCCGCTTGAGTTATAACACAGTGAGAAGACGATACTCTCCGACGGGCGGTGTATCCTGCCTGGCCGAGCTGATCCATCGAATTCCGGTTTCGATCCGCTGCTGGTCAACAAATCAGCCTCTGTTTACCCACAACCAGCGAGCAGCTGCTGACTGAAGGATCTTGGTTCGCATGGCATCAGTGATGGTCCGCATAACTGCAAAACTACCGGAACTGAACCACGGTTTTGCCCCGGGTCCTCCATGCAGTTATCGAGGGTGCATTCGAACCACAGGGCTGTGTGCTTGCAAAGACAGTCGCAAACCCTGACAAACCAGATGCGCCATGGGTACGAAGTGGATGTTGACACCACGTCAGATGGCCCGCTGAAGTCTTAGCCCCATCCATGTAAGCTGCACAGACCCAACCATAGCATGGTCGCCTCTCCGTCATCGGTGTCGACACCGCTGGGGATTTCGACCTGACACCTGGAGGTGGACGGAGTTCGCTGCAATAGACAGTACCCCACGCTTGCGGCCGCCCTGGAGAAACGCCACTGGGTGATGGGACAGGAAAAAGGCAAAGCGGTAAAGGATAGGGTTAGAGACCCAGCTAGAGCCAGTTCAGCGTGCATACGGTGACAGCAAAGTATTGCTTCGCAGGCCGGAGCCATCGAGCCGGGCAGGTGGGGCCTTACCGATGCTCAGCTCTGAGTCGTCCGGCTCCCTCGAAGAGTTTTCGGTCCCGAAAATTTACATGTCTCCAGGGTCGCCTGCGGGGCGCGTCGGAGCCTGCAGATGCGGTCTCCAATCTGGAGCTCATCCGTGCTCGGGCGATCAGGTCTGTCCGCCAAAGGAATGCCGGGCAGTGGGGTAGTGTTGTCGGGTTGGTGATAAGAGGGCCGAAAAGCAGGCTATCTCCAGGTGCCCAACCACTGTGAGTTTAGAAGAGGGGGGTTTTCAGCACTGGCGGGCAACTGTGGCGTTCCCGATCAGGTCTTGTCAGGTCCGGAACGAGGGGTGTGAGGGGGAGCTTCGAGATCGATGCATTGGAGCTGCATGTTGCCGGCGCGGCTGACTGTGACTGCCCGTGGCAGCAGCATCGAAAGCCCTGTAGGTTGTCTTGGCAGTCGAGTAGGAGGGCGAGGATCGAGACGGACGTGCAGAAACATGCATCGAATGACTCTTGTGTGTGGGCGGAACGAAGACACTTCCGAGAAGCCAAGTTTCTTTGCCATGGTCAGTAGAAGGAGGTGAATGGCTTCGCAAGCCGAAAAGAGCCTGGATCGCGAGCTGCAGCTTGTGGTACAGTACCATCACTGGAGGGCAGCACGAGCTTTGCTCGCCCGCGTTCATTGTTCTCTCTCTGTGTAACCGGTCCGATCGTAACGGGCCAGCGACCAACAAACCGCAGCTGCCGCCCATATGCCGCGGCAGTAATCCGGTCCGAAGCCAAGAGCAGAGCTCTGCATCGGATTGACTGATAGGCAGTGCTTTTGGCGTCGCGTCTTCCGTTGCACTTAACCTTGCCTTTCGCTGGCTACGTATGTCTTGTTCAGCTTTCGTCTGCAATGCGGTGCGGTTGGCAGTCGGTGGGGCAATCCGGACCTTGCTCGGTCTCGTGCTCTATTTGTCGAGATATGGCAGCGAATCACTGATGAACGGAGCGCGGAAGTCAGATTCCTAATCATCCCATCTCGCAGCGCTCTCCATGGTCTGTGACTGCAGATGCGGCTGTGGCTGGCGACCACAAGGCGGGTCAGCACGCAACCGCGGACGGCTTTGGATAGGTGTGGGTGCCTGAGAGAAGGCGATTTGGTGTGTGGGATGAACGGTTCAGGGCACTGCGCGGGGGTCCAGTCCACTCGCATCAAGCTCGTTACGAAGTTTCGAAAGTTGCCTTATCTCACTCCGCAAGGCAAAGCGATGGTAGAGGGGAGCGCGTGATGGAGAATGAATTTGGACGTTCCGGGTCAATATGGGGTGTGCACACGGCTTCGTTCTCGATGACGGGAGGGACACGAAAAGCCATGATCAGTGACCAGCCTCCTGGTGAAGCAAAGCACGGGTGAAGCAAGAGCGGAAAGGGTGGGTGCGGGCTACGCCTGCTGCGTGGAACAAAAGCTGCATCTGGTCTATCCCCGCGCCTTCTATTTCGTGCCGCAGACCCAGAGAGCCAAAGACACAGGAAGGAACACATTGCGCTTTAGCAGACAGTGTCGTACCAGATAGAGCTGAGGTGTGTGTGTGCGCTCATCAACCGGGAATGAGGAAATGCCCACCCTCCTGGCGGATAATTTGTGCGATTAGCTTCATGAGCTAAGGCTGCGAACAGGTCGCTCTGCGCCCCCGTCGTGCGGAGCTCCAGCCTTTGCCTCTCCCCCGCTCTGCGGGGCAATTGAGCTCGACAGGGGAACCCCAGCGTTGAGAAATGCTTGACTGCATTTAACTCCCTCCAGATAATCCAGAAATAGAAGCCCTTCTTTTCTTGCCAGGACATCATGAACTGTTTTTAGTTACTCCCTCCGCCGACCGCGGAGCCAGACTTCGCTGCAAATTGCTCGATGCGCGGGGAACGGGCGGGCCGCAGACTGTATATCGGTAGATTACGGTGTGAGCAAGATGATGAGCGACGTGCGGATTCGCGTCCGCACCTAGGCGAGAAGAAACGGGAAGGCGAGCCCCAGAACGGGCAACAGAAGTGGGGGTGCTTGACCCACGGCCTCGTGGGTGCTCGATCGCGATAGGCTAGTTTCCAGTCTCCAGTTCCTAATCAGGCAGGATGAGGGAGCATGGATTGACCAGCCGCCAGCCTCTTCTCGGGCTTTGCACGAGAATCAGCCAGAGGTGCCCCGATTCTCTCAACGCCAATCCTGAAGCCACTTTCCAGGAGATCAAACGAACGACGAGCGGCATTCACAGCAAGATTCCCGGCTGAGCCGGTCGAGGAACCAACAATCGGCAGTTGGTTCACGTACCCAACCGGACATTCGCAACCTGGCAGGAACCCCAAGGATCGAGGCTTGCCTTGTTGATTACCCGTCAAGCCACGAGATACCTTTTTTTCCTGGCCCGCACATTAGCAAAGGCTTGATAATACGCTCGACCCGGCTTGGTTTCTGGAGAGGGGACATTGCATCGTCGATATAGGGCTATAGGTGTCAAAAAACGCGGAATGAGCCTGGCGTCATGGGTTCACACAATCTGGGCACTATAATCTTGAAGAGTGGGACTTGTTTTCTGACCAAACAAACCAGATCCAAATAACAGAATCGCACTTTATTTGGGACCATTCGCCTCCCCTATTGAATCCCGTCTGGAGCCTCGGTTCCAGTTCCCAGCCCGCGGGAAGAGGACTGCGTCAAGCAGTGGGACGAGGGAAAGGGGAACTTTCACCAAACCCTTTTGGTGAATCGCACTGTAGAGGAGATATGAGCCTAAAGTCGATCCATATTGGGCGCTGCCCTCCCTGGAAACCACAGCGCTTCGACCAAGGATTTACCCCCCTGACCTGAGCTGCAAGTTGAATGCACACCAACCACCACCTTCACTTTTACAAACTGTGAGATGCACAGAGCGTTGCCGACATGGCAGACGTAATACTGCTTAACCTACGATGCATTTTACTAGCATGTGCTACGCCGGCAAAGGCTGTTTCCTTTGCGTGGGGCAATCGTAATCATGATAGCTTTTCGGATCAAGTCTCTTTCGTCTCTCTTCGGTGGGGGTCATTTCGTGGGGGATGAACCCCGATCACGACTGGATAGCGGCGATGATATCCCGATTTCTGCCCCTCTTTCCGCAAAAATTTGCAGTCCGAGAAGTTAATTCCAGGGTGCAAGACAGATCAGATTGCGAACAAGAGGGCACATGAATCACATGAAGCAAAAGAACCTGGCGTCCAAAATAAAAATCGTATGACCACACATGGCTAACCAAATGGATCTGACTAAAACCCACATATACGTCCATACGTTTCCTAGCTAAGTTTCCCTCTTCCCGTGCCGTACCGTACCCGTCCAAGACGGAGCGTCTCAGCGCGCAATACAGCAAATACGGGATCTACCTTATCCAATCACAACCCGAGACAGACGGAGAGAGAAAGGACAGGGACGATGCAAAGACCCAGGCAGGGGAGCGAGTATCGAACCAGCAAAGCGACCCGGAGAACCCCACTCTATCCATGGAAAAGCAGACTTGTCATGACTGTTACTCCCCACTTATACCACATAACGTTACTACATGGATACAAACTGTGCATGCTGATGTTCCGCAAACCACATGTCAGGGTTCCATCCATCCAGTTAACGCTTGTCGTAGACCCAGCACGTCGACGAGACCAAAATGAAGAATAGGGAAAAAAAAAAAAAAAAAAAAAAAAAATTCAGCGGCACGTCCTGATTTGCCAGCTTCATCGGAACAAGGTGCAGGCGCGGAGAGCAGATCAGTCGGGACAATCACTTTGTCGTCATTTGTCTCGTCAACCAACCGTGTCAACCCGACCCTCTTTTGGACCTTTGCTTGTAAGTCAAGAAAAGACGGATGCCAAAAGTGACATCCGGTTCAGCACATGATGCTCGGTCAAAAATCCCAACCTAGTACACCAAAACAGCATCACGTGGAGTACAGCAGGTTTCTGACTGGCAAAAGCAGCATCCAAAATTTTCGCTACTATCTGTGCAATTTTGGCCCTTCCCAGAAAAACCTGAACGAGTGGATTCCTACAAGTCTTGAACCCCTCAAGTGCATATGAATCTCATTTCCTATCCTTCATAGGATTTAAACGCCCTAGGACCCAAAAGTCCGAATTGCCTTCCCCGCGGAAGAAAAAAGCCCAGCCCACCTGAACGTTGTAAAAATGCCCTGTTCCCAAAAACATGAGAAAATTGAAGTAAACAATATGGATTATCATCCATTGGGTCATCAACGGGTCATCAAACCATCCCTCACATCCAGTGAAGGCCCTGTGATCCGAGACAGGAAATATGACAAAAAAAAGAACAAAAGTGTAACGTATATCCATCGCCCTCTGCGGCGATTCCTCTGTAAGCTTGTTATGCGTAAGTGGAAACGTCCCCTTTTCGGTGATGCACCACCTCCAAGGTGGAACCCAGCGTGTGGCTGAGATATCCAATCATAGCCTTGCTTACTTCGGGATCCTCAGAAAGATCCGCGCAAACTTCCCGGAATTGGGCGTAAACCTCCTCAAGCTTCCGAAGCTCCCTAACCAGAATTTCCATCTCCAGCCATCGGCCATCCTCGCCCATGAGTGTGTAACCGCCCAGGCTGACCCCAAGGGCGTTTGGAGACGCGGCTGGCTGCATAGATCCGTTCTCGAAATACGTGTGCGACGCATTCTTGTAGAACGACGTGATCTTACCAATGACGGTTGCGAGCAGCATGGCGGCTGTGTGGGTCCCCGACCGGCTCATGCAGCGTTGGCAGCTCAGCATAGAGGCGCACCCCTCCACTGCCTTCCGGTTCAACGAGAGCACTAGGTCGAAGGGCGGGTTTGCCGGCGATGAAGCGTTGTGAAGAGCCTGCAGCGATTGCAGGCAAGCTGTAAAGCAGGTGCATGAGGCCGATGATCCACTCGAGCCGATGGGTGCCGGCTTGTGTCTCGGACTAGGCCTGATTTGAGGTGTTGCCGTGGGACTCGGAAAATACGTCGGCTGCATGCTGCCTGGCGTCGGGAGCTGTGCTTGGGTGAAGGCGTACATGTCTTGGTGATTAGGATCCGACCACTGACCCATGGGATGACCCATGCTGTAGTCGTAAGACTGGGACCGGGCGTGTCCTTGGCCCATGTGGGCGGCCATGTTTGGCGACTCGACAAACTGTCCCGACATATCGTTTGGGGGTGTCCATGGTATGCCGGCGGCGTACATGTCGGCCACCATGGCGGCATCTGCCGGAGCGACGGGGCTCGTGTCGATTCCCATCAAGGCGAGGCCCGACATGGAGTGACTGCGGCTCATACCCCCGTCAACGCTGGTCGGGGGTGTCTGCCAGCCCGTTTCCAACTTGTACAGCCTCGGAACCGCGTTTTGGTATACGATACCCTTGGTGTCATCTGACACCGGCGACATGGCTGATATATCCGCAGCCATGGAGCTCTGGAGGCTTGCGTTGCTGTCCGACTTGGGCTTTCCGGTCCGGCTCGAGGGCGAGTACCGACATTCGATGCCGCAGGCAAGGCACCGCGAGCATATGGGGCGAGCCTTGGAGCATTTGACCTTGGCGAGGAAGCAGCCGTCGCAGGAGGCACGCAGGCGTTGTTGGCGAGGCTTCGCTGAGGCCATGGCTGCGGTTGAAGGCGAGGGAATAGGATGGAGAAGATGAGCTAGACAGGATGCCGCTTTCGTGATGGTCCGCTCGAGGTGCAAATCGGTCTAGTTGGCGGGGACAACGGTGCGCATGGTATATAAGAGGGACGGACGGGATGCTGGAGAGACGGGAGGGAGGAGTGGCCAAGCGGCAAGGCGTATATAACTGGTATTAGTCGGGTGAGGGGTGGGGATGTATTACAATATAACGTTTGGGCGGTTCGCTGGGTGCAGGATAAACTACGTATTATGGCAGCAGCAACGAGGGGGCTTGAGGCAGCGAGTGTGGGAGGGGGCGAGGTGAGCGAAGGCGACAAAAAAAGGGAATTATGTCACAGCCATGAACCGGGGCGCTTCCTTGAACCAGCAGCGAGTGGTAAGCTGGACCTAAGGGGGGAGCCAGCCGACCTGGGATAATTAAGGCTTATGGGGTGAGGATGAGGGTGAGAGTGAGAGTGAGAACGAGGGCAGTGTTCGTGGGGAATGGGATGGGCCAAGACGAATGCTTAAAAGGGACCTGACCAGAACAGACGCAGACCCGGTTAAAGACGCCGCCGCGCTGCCCTCTGAGCTTCATCCTAGACCCGAGCGACGGTTGGAGGTCTGTGAGACCACTGCAGGCCTGCAGGGCTAGGCCGCTGGGTGCTCGTGGCCGTGAGTGTGGGAGCTACGAGGGTGCTTGACTTCTCGATCGGGAGAGCTGCTAACGAATCCCAATCCCAGCCATGCGGCGAGAGCGAATCGAATTGTGAATGCGCGTAAGTGGCACTCGGCAGCAGGAAGGCAAACAGGGACATGGGTGGGAAGCATTCCGCGGGCCTGACTCCAGTCCTGAAGTGTTTGCGAGAACGGGCCTGAATTGGAGATTGCGATGGCACGGGAACCGCCCGCAGTCAGGGAATAGCAACAAAAACCATCCATGGCATCCGTGCTGACCGCAAAGCTTGGATACCAGACAAGACGAAACTGACGACGCCGCTGGCACAGTCTCGCGAAGCGCGGATGGCGGATGGGTCGGGGAGAATCAGGAGCCCGTTCCAGGGCAGAGCTTGCCCAAAGTGGTGGGTGTGAATGTGCTGGCCAGTGAATGACGCAGGACATGCTTTGTCACACTCCCGCAGTAGGTCCATGGTTGGGTTGCAAATTCGATAGGCGAATTTTGGACCAAATTTGGGGCTTCAATAGTGGGGTGACTGACCCTGACGGTTCATCACAGGCTTCGTCGAGGTAAGTGCCACCCACAACTGAATCAGAACGCCAAACGAGCCTCGCAACCATCTCACCTTCCTTCCAAGTTTTGTTGACATGCAACCAACCCGATATCCATGAGAGACAAACAGAGACAGCGTCTGGTCAGGTTGGTAGGTTGGCTCAACTCGCTCTCGCCGCTGCGTCTGGGTTGCACTTTCAATACGATGCAGGAGACATGCATGCTGCAAATAGAAGCACTGCAAGGCGAGCTACCGATGCAGGCTGGAAACAACAAGGACAAGCTCACGGCCTCGAGCTCTCCTCCAACCACGATAGAGGGTCGACCATGAGCACCTGAGAAACAGGTGATTCCGGGCTGTGAAGCCTCGAAGGCTGCATCATGGCTGAGCGGAAAGTTCCAGCTCATCCCAATTTCGAATTCGTGGGTGGGAACTGGTAGGAGCAAAGCGTCCTTGGAAGAACTAATGCAACTTAGCTACGGAAACAAGCCCTGTGCTTGGACAGACTAGCCTGTTTCCCCGCCAGAGTGGCCTTGGAGCAGTCAACGTTACCTTTCTCCCAAGCTGGGGATAGAGAGGACGTCTTGGAGAATTCACTGTGATCGGGACTGCTTACAAACCTCAGCTCACCACTGCCAGCACATGCCAAGCCACCGCTAATCACATATTGTTCACAGAGCGAAAGAGCACGGTGCTTATCGTGGTTTCTCGAGAAGGAGCTGTCTAGAAATGACGCACGAGAAGGCTCCAGATTATCGTGGCGTCCAACTCAAAGTCCATTGCAAATATCCATGTGAGCTCTTTCATCACCTGGCAAGCCTGGCAAACTGAGTGGTTATCGCGGGGTACCAGCAGGCTCGCACCTTCCCCCCGGTCACCACCAGCAATCCATGGCATGGGGCATCAAGCCCCGCATCTTGTCCAATTCTGGTGGCCTGCTGCTTCGACCGATCAAATTCCCACATAACCATCTAAGGACTGGCCAGACATCCCAGTTTCTCACCACATAATGCAGCACAGCTGGAGTACTACCCCGTACACCACTGATGGCACTCGCACATGTCGGTTCGGTCTCGGAGACCAAGCCCCAGAGTTGACGGAACAGCAGGCATTCAGAGCACCCGCAGGCCTAAACCTCCAGGCTAGCATTTTTGAGTTCGGCGACCTTCTGCACGATTGCGTTCGAATTGGGCAGAAAAAAACAGGATATGGAAGCAGGCTCTCTTCACCGACCACAGGTGGCTTGCGGCACATGGTGAAATCCCGCAGTTACAGGGGCCTCGTTGAACCAACCGCCAGCTTCAGCGCAACCCGACCACCCCTGTTGGCCCAAAGCTCCCAGTGGGTGCTCCCACTCCCCACCTCTCAGGGAGTGGCGATCCCGACCCAAATGAGACATACGAAGTCCCGAATGCTCTCATGGGGCTACTGCGGCTTTCAACAACCAGCCTTACCCCCTGCCGCAGGGCCCGGAATGATGATCGGAGCACATCATCCCCGCTTCACGGAAGACATACAGCGTTGACGTGGCGACTTGAAGACCAAAATCTGCTTGTCAGGCTCGAGAAAGCAGGCTCTGGACCGCTTTGGTACCGCATACTCCGCACAACGACTCCCCTCAAGCAATGGCCAACCCGTCCCTGCACGTCATTGGCCCCGGGTTCTGCCGTTGAAACCTGCCCTGGTCGTGGCATGCATCTACGCCTGGCACCCGCGCGGCGTGGGTGACGGAATTCCAAGCAACTCAACCCCTGCTACCCGAATACTCTGCCTCGAGCTCGCCGATAACGCCATGTAGCTCATCTCACACCGCTAAGACACGAGCTTCACATGGAATGGGCTTGGAATACGCAGTATTGAAGAAACAGTCTCCACGAGCGTTTCAGTCGCGAGTTGGCCGCTGCAAGGTTGCACAAAACAGCCCTGTCAGCTTTCCCTCAGCTGCTTTCGAGATAGAGGGTTGTGCCACCAGGACAGTTTGGCCCCATATGCGTGCGAGACTTGGTTCGGTAACCACTCGTGGAGTCCAAACGAGCGCGAGTGCGGAAACATGCTTAAGGTGCTTCTTTGCTTTCCGCTCCACGGTTTCTACACCACACTGCTCAGGGACAGCAGCATAAACGCTATCCGCGCGGCTCACCTACAATCCAACCCCTGGAAGATTGCTAGCGCGGAACTTGGCCAGAATTGAGCAGTTTGTATAATATTTGGATAACTGGGAATCCATTTACAAGGGGTCTAGATTGACTTTTAGAGCCCTGATCTTAACAATCAGGGGCTTGAACTTTCCCTCAGCACCTCAAATTTCCTCATCAAAGCCTCGAGTTTCCATCATCATCAAGCCCTGGAATATCTGGGTAGGTTGACCCAAAAGCCGCCGCCAAGCTGTGAAGTACCACGCGAACAATCTTTCGGGGGTTGGACTGTACATTCTGGTTCTATCATCAGTTCTTATCCGCTGCGGATACCTCACCCGCGATCAGCCTGGACCCGTCAGAACTAGCGGTCTGTGATGGAGATAAGAAGATACCGATCGGGCAACAACAATGTGCAGAAGGCAGTTTGCATGACAGGAAGGAAGTGGGATCGAACGTGACCTCACTCCCAGGTCAGGTCAATCCGGACGCCCAAATTCTCGTCCTAGGGTGGAAAACGTCGGATCAATCCTCGGCCACTGTTTTGTCTTGGTCCTGGGCTTGCTTGCCAAGATCACCCCTTTCCCGAAGGTCAACAAAGTTTGCTCAATTGTGTTGGGATTGAGTTTGGCTAGCTCTGGAGGCAGTAGTGTTTGGCTTCAACCCCTGAAGAATGCTGCCGAAAGACTTGCCACCTTTGAAATACCTCAGGGCCCCAAGAGCATCTTCTAGACTGGCAAGGGTCTTCTATCATACCCAGCGCCGGGATCGAAACCAATGGATCACCATTCCTTCCCCTGCCTGACTGGGTGCAGTCAGTCAGTCAGCCAGCCTAGACATCCGGAGACTTTGCAACACCCGACAACTGCCCCCAACGCCTTTTGGCTACTGGCATCAACCTTGATTCGCGCCAGTAAAGTCTTGTAGTAATCTTTCAGGGCCCGAAGTGGACGCTTGTGCATTTAGTCTCGTTACACATGAGAGACGAACATTCTCCGACTTTTCTTGGAGCAGGGGGATGCTTCTTCAATTCACTGGAATCTCCGAGAAGCAATCCCTGGAAGCGGCCAATACGCCGTGCGACATTCTCATGTCTCGAAAAGGAAAGTCGCACGATGCAGTTTCCCGTCCACCAAGGGTCAACCAAAAGGATGTAGGGAATGCTGTGCAGTGGGGCCTGCAGTCGATACGATGCTGAAACTCGGGCCCGATCTAGAGATCTCCCACTGTGTTGGACTGATCTGAAAAGCAACCAGGCGGCTCGACCGTTTTTCACGAAGGCTGTCTATTTGTGGAGGTTCATGGAAGCGTGGATCTCCAGGGATCCAGTGCCGTCTCACCGCCTGCCACGGTACCACTCGGAACAAAACGAGGAGTTAGACCAGGGACGCTTGAGGCGTGGTCTAGGGGTAGGCGGTGGCACAACGGACAGGTGCGATTCACGGGGTAGTGCTCATGACGCTCGGATCAGATGAGCTTTCTCCGCTGCGAGCGTCCTTCTCATCACGAACACTGCGGACCCTGTGGGCGGCTCCTTGAAGCTATGGTTGTGGAACTCGAACGAGATCACTCTTCTTGGACCGAGCCGCTTCGGAACGCCACAATATACCTTCGGCTCTGGGCGCCTGGCAGTTGGCTATGGACAAGGGTGATGTTGCACCTTCTAGAATGGAAACTGCTGGCGCTCCAAGTGGCGGCATTGGTCTGGCAGCCGCTTCATCGGCCAGCCATGTCGATCGGCCGCGATCACGAAAATTGCTAGCGGTCATGATGAAGCTGTCTGTGCAACAGCATGCGGCATCGAGTTCATGCAGGAAATCTACGAATGCAGCCAGGCTCGGCCGGGTCAGGTACGAGGACGATGTGGGTCCGGGAAGAAACGGCCAGGGCAGCGACGTGTGAAGCACGAGATAGCATCATGGAGCATATTCACATGTCCTGCATGGGTGCCGCGATAACCTTTGGTCCTACATGGCAACAGATGTCAGGCTGCGTGACGCGACCAGTCTCCGAGGCAGCAGGTTTTGGAAGAAGATGCCGAAAGACCCGAATAGTGTTCTCCTCCTGCCGACGTACTGCCGCGAGACGTTCCTGTAGGCGCGAGGCAAGGATGTCGTTGAGATGGAAATACCGTGAAACGGATGACAAGAGTGGTACGATACTGACCGCCAAGCGGTCGTCTCCGCCGAGGGATTGTTTCCGGGACCTCGTTGAGGGCCTCTTCCTGCCCTGCCAAAGGGCCCTCACCTCTGCGGAAGGATCGAAGAGTCCAACCAACAAGGAGGGTAAGCAATACATTTGCCAGCCATTCTCATGAGATGGAAAGCCGTGGACGTCGACGTGGCAGCGTTGTTGTGTGGCGGCGTTGGTGTGGCTAAGAAGTATTCGTAGAAGTCTTGACTCTTGGTCAACCAAGTTTGTTGGCTTGCGGTGTCACGGGCGAAGCACCAGGAATACTTTTTCTCTTGGTAGCAAACAATCCAATTCCCGTTTGTTGTTCAGCTCACGATTCTACTCCCTACATATTTGCTGTCGCACTGCACCACGCCGGCACTTACCAGCGGTGACCGGGCGGTGTGCATCCGAGCCCAGCTGTGTTTCGGTTAAGGAAGAGACGGGCGAATGAGAGCCGGTGTCCCAAGAGAAGAACATCTCCTGGGGCTGGGGCGTCAGCCGCGCCGGAAGCCGATAGTCCCGATCTAGCCGATGCACACAGCACAACACGACACACTACAGGGCGGAGCGGTGCGGCGTGGCGAGTCCTCTCGTGTTTCTTGGTACGGAGGCGGGATGATATATCCGGTAGGTAACATGCGATGCGATACTACGACGGCGGGGGGGCTTTGTCCGTCGGTGGAATAACAGCACGTGAAAAGTATGGACGGACGAGGCAAACCAGCAGTGGAAAGTCACCCAGATAGGTAGCTCTTCAGAAAAGGCTCTGAACGTGTGCAAAAGTTTGGTACGCCGTCAGGTGTATATCATATAAATCTCGGCGTTCCGTGGAGCGCACGGCAAGATGTGGTCGGCTCGGCTCCAGGCCAGGCTCGGCTGGTTGAAATCGAAGCAGGTTGCTTACGTGGTGTTGCGTTGTGCTGTCTGCGTTGCGTTTTTGACAGGCAAGTCAGGTTGACTTGACTACTAATACGCGGGCCAGGCCGCCTCTTGGTGGTTGTGGCTTCTTGGTATCGAACAGTATCTCTGGTTGTCGAAGCTTTGGTTCGACCAGTGAGTGTAAAGACTTCGCTCTCTGTAAAATCCTGGCCAATCATTTCTGTCTTGGTGCATCCGTGGTGACACTGGTGATCTGTGGTGAGGTGAGAAACGAGAGTCTATGTTTCAACTGGACTTGGTATGCCGTGGTGCACCCGTGTTATAGATGTCATCCTAGTATCAGCTTGCCTCATATTACGCCATTGATGTTGGTCTCCTTCATGACTGTTGGGGACTGGAATGGTCGACCAAGGGGGTTATCGGCCCGAGGGAGATAGCTTCGAAGGTGCGGATGTGGATGTGGCAGCGTTGTGGGGGTGCGGGCGCAGGCTGCGGGAAATGCGGACGTGATCCGGGATGGGCCTTCCGTTGCGTGCCTAGGTAGCTCCCGTGTTTTCGGTGGGGAGTTCGGCATCTGGGCGGAAGGTATCGTAGCTTCTGGATTGTTGACTGGACGGGCGTCAATGATGTAATAATATAGAGAGGCTGTCTCCGTCATTGATATATACTCCTTCGTGCTCGTGTCGCAGTGTGGTGTTGTTTGGGGCGAATTGGTTTCCTTCTTGGTTAGGGGAGGTGTGTAGTGCAGGTGCAGGTACAAGTGCTCAGTGAGGTAGGTACCTACAGTGGGGTGACAAAAGTATCGACCCAACCCCACATTTGCATTTTTCCAACC
>Ga0247760_1001399_pt1 | contig 22517 bp, 23 predicted proteins | sample UWRJL171409R4_FD_179936 | JGI IMG/M metagenome (GOLD analysis project Ga0247760, IMG submission 179936) | Plant litter microbial communities from Arlington Agricultural Research Station in Wisconsin, United States - UWRJ-L171-409R-4 | ecosystem: Environmental > Terrestrial > Plant litter >... | reverse complement strand
TGATGGGGGTTCCCGTCTGGGGGGGGAATAAGAGTGGCGGGAGGGATGGAAAGGAGGAGGTGGAAGTCCCCCGGCCGGTGGAGCTGTTTATGTGCACGGTGGTTACGAATCAGGGGTACCAGGAAGGATTTGAGTGGTTGGTGAGACATGTTTGACCTTCCAAATGACTTTCAAAAGAGACTCTTCGGAAACCGCATGTTTCTTTTCTTATGTTTATGACTTTGGTGCAAACCTGCCGGCAACGACATAATAATCAGTACTGCCCGTGCCCTTACGTACAACCTTTGTTCCACACTTTCAACACCCTAGGCGTCCTGCCTTAAAGCTTGCACCTACTCGGGTGCAGGTTGTAACATGAAAGCAATGGTAGAGTGGGCTTTTTTAGCCTAGCTGTATTCCTGTGCTAGTAACGTGAAATTGCCCTGCAAAGGGGAAGCCGTCCTTTGCTCTAAGGTTGTGTCAGAATGATCCAACCCTAGAGCTGGTGCTCTTATACAACCTACACCTGGCTTCAGGCCTGTGGAGGTCTGGCACGGTTAATGCAGAGTTTTATGGCAGGACACCAATGCAAAGGGGGCAATCCGAAAACTGATTATCAAGGCTAGCACTCTCAGGCGGTGGTATACTGTCACTGTAGGTCGCTGTCGCTATAAGCACAGAATGGAATTCTGAGCAATAAGATACAAATGAATAATGCATTACTAGCGTAAGGAGCCAAGGTCCCCACGCTCCATCGTGAGTTCGGTGATGGTATCTATACTATCTACCCAGGAGGTACCGTTATACCCGTGCTCTGTTACTATATCTGTTTCTTCCCAAAGCCACAAAGCACTCTACTCTGGTTTATGTCCTGCTCTGTACAGAGCGCCTTACCAAGACAGAGCAACTGTTGGTTAGTCGTGGGCTTCAGGTCTTTGCACCCCTGGCTCAGTGTGCTACACAGTGCACACTGTTCGCCCTGCCAATCAGCCCCGAATTGCTACACATACTGCGTCAGATATACAGTACTTTCTCCCTGGTATCGGACTTTGTCTGGGCTACGACATATACAGGTTATGAGGAACCAGATAACCTCGCGGCTTACCTCACTAGCTGTAAGAAGCTTGGCCGATACCGATTCCATTTTGCCCGTCGTACGCTAATGAGTACTATGCGACCGCCGCGGTCAGACCTCCACGGCCCATACAAGATAGCGCTCTCTCTGCCCAGGCATTATCAGACAATGAATACCAGCTTCTTCGAGTGCACAGCCTGCCTTAAGGACCGCAATGAAAAGCCCGGTCTAGACCATGACGTCTTTTTCAATTTTCCTGTGGCCAGTATTTTGTACGCGGTCGGCGTACTGCTCAACTTCGGTGCGTGGGGCGGGACCATATGGTTGGCAGGGGTGTACGACGACAACTTCAAGTTTGTTGCAAGAGCTACAGTGGAGCCGAAGCACAGATAGTGAGCAACATTCCCTATCCAACTGTGGTAGAAAGCCAGTACCAGACTCCGGTCACGACCAGAGACGAGCTTTACGCAGCGAACATAGCAGCACGGCTCCCTATCCTAGCCATCATGGGTGCCGAGGAGCAGCTGCCGCGCGTGACGCGCGAGGAAGGCGCGTCAGAGAAACCCTTTATCACCACTTGCCTTGAAGTCAAGTGGGAGCGGGCAATAGGGGTGCTTGCCGGTATCCTCGTCGGTCAGCTAATTGCGATCGGCGTCGTATTTTACGCCTCGAAAGGTGTCGCAGTGCGCCATCATGACAGTTTCTTCTCGGTCGCCCGTCTCTTGCGCACCGCCATGGGAACGGTCAAGGGCCGTAGTGCCGATACTGGCGAGCAGGTGGCTGATAGCATTCAAGAGACTGCCGGTGGTATCCGCTATGGGATGAGGACGGTGTGTGACGATGTGTCGGGGAGGCAGTGGCGTGAGGTGGATCTGTGGAACGACGTGAAGATTTTCCTGCGGACGGGAAGTATGATTGAGTGCATAGGCCAGATTGGGGGTGATGAATCGATTTTTATGTTACGGAGACAGTTTCTCGAATAATTAGCCAATGATGGACATTTTCCCGTTTGAAATTTTCCGCCCACACTCGCGCCTGGCCATCGGCGTTCAAAGATTTGGCACCCCAAAATGGGAAACCAGAGGGGCCGTTGCTGCCTGATCCACGATGCTCAACTTCAACGCGATTGGCTCCCAACCCCGCGCCAAGACCTGACAACAGGCGACCTGAGCTTTCGTTCTTTCAGAGATCGAGCGGTCAAATCCATCTCTCAACAGCAACATTCCACTGCGCGCAACCCCCAAAAGCTCTTCGTAACGATGTCCCTCCCACGCTCCCTCCTCCCTCTAGTCAAGTCCCCCCGGTTCTGGACCGACTACCTCTTCCTGACCGACACGCCCTACCCCTCTCCATACGAGGACGCCTTCCGACTTGCCGCCGCCGAGCCCAATTCCCCCACTGCCGAACTCGAACCACCCCAAAACCAAGACACGCCCCAAACGCCCTACGACTCGGAGTCAAACGACGAGTACCCAACTCCCCCTAGCTCAGACCACCCCCCTTCCCAACCCCCCTCCCTCATCCTCCTCTTCCCCTTCAACCGCGTCCTCGACCCCACCGACCCCACATTCAACCTCTCTATCGCGGTCGACCCTCTGTTTTCGTACATCCCGCTGGCGTTCCACTCGCCTGAGGCCCACGACGTCACCATCGGGCATGATGACCAAGCGCACTGGCACCCGTTTGTGCTGAGGTGGGAGGAGCTGGAGCTTTTTTCGAAGGCTGTGGGGAGGACTTTTCTGGAGGGGGAGGGGGAAAAGGGTGATGACTCAGAAATGGAGGCGGAGATTGATGAATTGTACCAGCATCCGGGGCTGCCGCTGTTGTTTTTGTATCGGTTTGCGCCGATTTGTGCCGGGGATGATGCCGAGAAGATTGTTGGGATGTTGGTGAAGGCGTATCGGAGGGTAGTGGGGGAGGAGTTGAAGGATAAGGATCTGCAGAGGCTTGTGGAGAAGATGGATTTCAGGGCTAGGGGGTTTCGCTGGTTCAGGGAGGGCTGCAGTTGGTGGATTGGGAAGGGGGAGGATAAGGAGACGGCGGAGGGGGTGTATACGTACCGGAGTCGGACGGCGGTAGAGAGTGGGGAGTGGTTGAATGCGGCGTGGAGTTCGTTGCTAGAGGAAGCGAGGGATGTTGTGCAGGGGGTTGTTATTGACGGTGTTGTTTCGGAGGGTAATGTTGATGCTGATGCGGAGAAGAAAGCAGATGATGAATACCGCGAACTGGGCAGAATGTTCGCCCCTCGTGAACGGCACGGTCTGAACCTCAGGCTGCTACTTGGAGAGAAGGATCGGCCGCTGCCTGAGAGAGCAGGGCGGTACTTCAGTTTGACTCTCGACGGTGTGCTGCGGATTCTTGACATCGGGAAGGCAATTGTTTCTGGCGGGACCAGTCGCATCATCGATGGACGGAGTGTCCCTGTCTCGGACAGCATCTCGATCACCGTCTACGGCAACTTGGCGCATGGCAAGGCGGTCGTCAAGCAGATGCTTTGGTGGTTGCGTGCGTCGTTGGCGACCACAATCTGGGATAGTTCGACGTACAAGAACTTGCCTTTCGATTTGGCTGATGAGACGGAAGAAAAAACGGATGAGATCTATCTGGGGATAACGGTGCCTGATATACTCCCAAACTGCAGCTGGCTGGTTGGTCACACGCTTCCTGACTCCCTCGGCACGACGCTCAAGTCAAAGGAGGTGCTGGGAGAGACAGGGGAAGTGACCGGACCCACGGCCGACGGCTGGCTGACAGCCACGACGGCAGATGGCGGGGAGATCGGCTTCAACTTCATTCGTTTCGACGACGAGAGGATCCAGGGAACCGGGGCTATTGCTTTGCGCCGAGTCACAACCCAAGCTTCAGCCCTTTTGCACCAACTGATGGAGACTTCAGGGGCGGTGCTGACACCCGTCAGACTCGCAGCGAAGCCGTTGAGCGAGGAAGTTATGGAGATCGAATGGCCACCGCACCGTATTGTGGACGCTGAAACGTTCCATGCCATTCTTTCCGCAGGTGCGTTTGACTTGTGGAACAAGGCCGAGAGAAAGTCCGATATGGATGATGACATGGACTCGGACTAAGAGCTGTCTACGGCGTGGTGGACTTCGTCCCACTCTCTAGGTAGATTCTAGACAACAGATGTGTTCCGTCGCAACCCCTTATTCTTAATGGCAACAGTACGGCATTTTGGTATGTGAAATGAATTCAACACCGACTCACACTCCGCTCAGGGTAGGGATATTTCTACGTTAGAAGGATATTCGGTAAGGCAAAGTGCGACAACCTATATAGGGTGATGTGGCCTTTAAAGGATTCCGTTTGCTACCGTGTGACACAAAGGGAAAGGTTGGCAAATGAAACAACCCGCGGAAGAATGAAAAGTGACACAGGCTCTAGGACAGGCCATTTCCACAGGGGTGCCTGGTGGAAGAGTAAGGAAGAAACAGACTAATGTTCACGATGGAAGAGGCCGCAGTCACGGCATTTGATGTACCTAGAGGCTTGTAACTTCTATCATCGCGGTCGTTGCTTCCCAGTCTTTTTCCGTGCCTTGCGCCGCGACTTTCCCTCGTCATGCAGTGAACCTCCAAGTTCTTTACCTGGGCCTCAAGTTCTTTGAGAGTCCCAATCTGGTCGCTGGAGCGTCGTCGCGACATACGTGCTTGAACCGGCTCTCGTTTCAAGTTGTGGGTGAGCTTGGGAACAATATCTTTCGAAAAGATGAGGTGCTTATACCAGAAGAATTGCAAGATGCCCAGGAAAGACACCTCTACAATCGCGTTGGTGAGTCCTGCCACGGGAGAACTGCCCGAAGTCACCTCGCAGATGATGAAGCAGCCCCGAAAGCTTGAAAGTAGATCCACGTCGGTTGGAGCCTTGAATGATCCCGGAACCGCTCAGAAGAGCCAGAGTTCAGGGGACGTTGGAACAGTAGGCCCAAAGCAAGCCATTCGTTCGCCGGAACCCCCCCGAGAAACCCCGAAGGAGGGGATCTCTGAACCGATAGGCTCAGAGTAAGTCGTTTGCATGCCAATGTCTCGGCTGCCATAGCTTGAGAACTGACGGACTGCCAGCAGGAAAGAAGTTCGCCCCCCAGCCTGACCGAGCGTAAGTAAGGTCCGAGATGGAACAGGAAGCCTGCGCAGTGAATTGGATCGACTCAATGTCAATCTCGGCTGCTAGCCGCATCGTTTTGGGAGTGTCTTCGAGGCAACCTCGTTGCATCGCATCGTTGAGGATGGGAAACTCTGGGTCGAACCTGGACGGGGAAACAGATGGATAGCTCCTCCAGTCAGGTACCCACGGTAGCGAAGACGAGATTGAATGGCGGCATACAGTGCGGGCCAGTAAGGCCATGATACCGCAGCTAGCTGCAATCAGTTTGGCGGTTCTTAGGTACACTCGCTCAAGGCTGACATTCTAGTCTGGTAGAAAGCCGTATCCTATAGCACCAGTATCGAGACCAAGTAGCGCATACACCTTATCCCTGGGGTCTGTCGCATCGCAAAAACTGGAGTGGCCCAGCAACCGAGGCAGCTGTCCTATGTGTGTGATTTCGGGGCCACGAAACTGAGTGCCACCGGGATCTTGCTCAACTGGATCTTGGCTACATAACGAGGAATACTGCTATGCAACATAACCATCGTAACCACCAATTCCTCCACTGTTTCTAAGGAATTAGGATACCATTTTGAAGCCAAAGCCACTATAATGGGCTATCAACACTATAAAACGCCGAAGAAAGCCAGGGTCTAAGGAGCTTACAATTTCGCCCTCTTCTAAAAACGCACATACAGGGTTTCCTTCTTCAAAGAGGATATCTTCCGTACTAATAGAGTTAGTCACACTTGTAGCTAGAAGATCCTAAAAGATTATAGCTGTTCCTTCCATAATAACTCCTTTGTTAATGAAACACGTAGCTGGAAGGAGATCTTAATAGAGGAAAATTTTAATAAAATGGAGAAAACCCTTTAGGACTATGAAATAATGGGTAGAATACTCTTATACCAAGGGCTTCTCTAGGAATCTAGCATAAAAAGGAAGTATTAACCTGTATAATTTAATGAGCTTTAGGATGAAGAGATTATTTCTAGTATAATGCTTACCAGAAGTCTTTTATTAATAAAAGATTAGCTAAACAGAAGGTTAAGGAGGTAAGGAAATCTCTAAAGATTTAACCCTATTTAGAAGATTAGTAAGATATTTATTTCTCTGACAAATTCTATATATCCTCTAGGGTATCTGGGTGTATTTAGATATTGAAAAAACCCAGCGAATGGTATTTCCCTAAATGTATTATGGAAAGGCCTAAGAAAGAGGAAGATAAACACACAGCCCATATCTAGAGAGCGGTTAGATATGATTTTAAGATGGAAATCTGTTCGAATATCAGATACCGATTAATTTTAATGGGAAGATAACTTAATAATTCTATTATGATAATATCCTTTAGAAAATCGTTAAGCTGTAGATGGAAGAAATATCTGATGGATTAAGAGATTTATTTATTTTAAAGAAAGATGTAGATTCCGGCTATAGATTAAAGGGTTAGAATATTATAAAGACATAAAAGGAGAAAACGAGCTTAAAACACTATTTTAACTGCCTTGGAAGTCCAGATTAGCCTCCGATTAAGAAGTGTTAGCGAAAACCAAGTTAATGGTAAAAAGCTACATGTGTTTGACCTATGAAGATTTGGTAGAGGCTGTGCAAGATGGCTGGCACGAACCGGATCAAAAATCCATTAATAATTGGGTTGATGAAATCCCAGAGATCTTGAAGAGTACGATTGAGCTAGAAGGAAAGATGTCAGAGGCCTGAGGGTTGTTTTTTGTGTGTATTTGCCATAGAAATCTTGATCCAGAGCCCGTGATAGTTTTTGGTGGTGTTGGAATATTTTGTAGGATCTGGCTGTGTGGACCTCTTTTTTTGTCACCCACTTGAGTGGTTTAGGGAGAAGCAAAACCGAGGGACGCGATGGTATTTACCTCTTACGTGCCTCCGAGATAAGGATATCCATGATGCAGGAGGCGCATCTCGTTTCTTGGCATGATTGGACGCCTCATCAGCCCCATAGGCACTAACACTGCAAAGAGTCAAGCATAGTCTCCACAAATTGGTCATTGAACAGGGGTTCCAACAACCAAGCTTTACCAAGCTTTTGCCAAAATCGCGGGGAAAGGGATGGGAAAGCCAATGGCTTGCACCAAGGAATACAAAGGTGCGATGTGAGGCAACAACAAACGCACAACCCCTGAGCTTCCACACAACCATCAACCCCATTCAACCCCCCTCCAGCCAAAGAACGGGCAACCCCCCCCAAACAAGCCAACCCCGCCAACCCCGCCCACGGAACGAACCAGCACCGGCCCCATCCCCATCGAGTTCAAGACACACACGCGCAGACTGTGTGGACGTCAGCCGAGTATACGTCAACTGGGTACATCAAATGACTGGCAGTAAACGGTGCCGGGGCAGAGTCTTCTCGGCGGTTATCAGTACGGATTACCGCTTTTATTTTCCTCCTTCCTTTCTCGTCACGTTGGAAACCCCGCTCCCAGCTCTGGGGGAGGCACAGGGCATTCTTTGCAGGCAGCATCCATAAGTCTCGTGCCAGCCTTACATTGGGCCGTATCACACTCGGAGCTAGCACTTCTGCGCCATTGGGGGAGTTCTGGCTTGGCCTTACTCAGGCTGACTTCCGCTCAACGGTCGCATTACGTGCCGTTGTGCCACGGTATGGTGACCAAAGTATAGCTGAATTTTTACATGCAATGCTATCTTTGGCGTGGAGCCTGAACTAACAGACCCAAACAAACAGTGCCGCCCAAGTTTGTGGCTCGGCTGGGTGTGCATTCTCATACTCGCGCGAAGTTGGCCCTCTTCCAATTTGACATGTCTTGTACAAACATATCCAAACGGAAAGTTCATCTCCCCACCTGAACACCTCCTTTTATCTTACCACCCGATTCAAGTTAATAATCACCGCCGTCAACTTGCACAAACTGGTGGCAAATTAATCATCCAAGAATAGCTAACGATGCACTCAATACGTACTCCTAAAATCCAATAGCCGCTTGTTAGAATACCTGCCCGGTTTCAGAACTTATGCGTCACAGGAAAGGATTAAATAGCCTACGATATCTGGGCCACTATCTGGGCCCGACCCAGTTGGCTTCGCCGATGCTAGACCAAGTGCGAGCAGGAATGTACATAGCATGCGTATGGTCATCGTCGTTGGTGTTTCGTCGAGCATTTTCGACATTTTGAGCATGCTGAATATTGGCAGAAAGGGGTAGTCGTATGAAGTAGCTGCCTGGAAAGGGTCAAAAGTCATGCCGTCAGGAACTTATGAATTGCAACAACAGGTTGGTTCGTTCATGGCGTACTATATACATTTAATAGAGCGATCATGTAACATGCTTGTACTGGGGTGCTGGGATCGCAACCCCGCCACGGATCATGGGACCAACAGACTCTGTAGGGATCAACGGATCACTGGACGTCCGGAGGTGGCTTGGCGCACACATGCAAAACACTCTCGGATCACAATCCCGACGACGCCACAATGTGAGCGTTATAAATACCTAGGTGAAGGTAAGCTCGTGGTGGTGAGACCACAGACGCACAACACGTATTGACGAAAAGAATCCACCTTTAAAGCCATACATACCCTTCCGACTTACTTACCCGTTTTACCCCTGGCTCCCAAGTCCCCCACGCCTCAAAATGACTCAAAACGACCGGGAAGTTATCCGCCCATCGCGGCCCATGAGCCACACACAAACGGAACTTTCCGCAAAGAAGCCTACGTGATGACAACTTGCAAAGAAATCACAACAACAACCAACAACCACGCAACAACAACCTCAACACTCGCAGAGGCCGAGCCAAAGCACAAGTATCCACCCTCTCCGGTGCCGTGAGTACCATCCTGCAGGCCGTAGAAGAAAACCCATCCAAAGAAGGGCTGCTGCAGACCCCTGAGCGATTCGCCAAGGCCCTGCTATTCTTCACCAAGGGGTATGGCGAGGATCCGGCGCAGATCCTCAGGAGCGCCCTCTTTCACGCGCACCACAGGGAGCTGGTGCTCGTTAAGAGCATTGAGTTTCCTAGCCTTTGTGAGCGCCACCTCGTGCCATTTATTGGGAAGGTTGGTCGCCCAAAATAAAAAAAGCATGTGTGTATTCCTCCTCTATTCTGACAAGAACCAGGTCCGTATTAGCTACATCTCCAACGGTCTTGTCGTCGGCCTGTCCAAAATGGCGCGACTGGCCGACATATTTGCGCGGCAGCTGTAGGTACAGGAGCGGATGACACAAGAGATCGCACGTTGCATGCTCGGTGTGCTCTAGGCACGCGGGGTGGCGGTTGTGATCGAGGCGACGCATCTGTACATGGTGATGCAAGGTGTGCAGAAGCAGGGAGCCACAATCACCACCACCTGTATGTTAGGAGAGATAGAGAAGGACAACGTGCAGATGGATACATTCTGGAAAGCTTTGAACCTCAATCAATAACCCCTCACATGTACCTAGAACTTTCAAGGTGCCTAACGCCAGTCGTTACCCCGTTCCCAGACCGTTACCTATTACATGACCTCATGGTACTTCATCAAGACCCCAATCTTATCTAGTATCCTCGCGTCTTCCCTCAAAGCCGTATCTAAAAACCCCGGATCCTCACCCAACTCCGCCGCCAAAGCCGCCCCAATCGCCAGCCTCAGCACCGCAAAGTCCCCTAGATCCACCGGCTGTCCAATAAAGTAACTCGCCCTCGCCGTCCCCCTCTCCTCCTCGCTCGCCTCCTCTGGCAACAGCCCCGCCACATCGGCCGTCAACCACCGATGAATCTGCTTCAGCGCCGGCGTCTTCAGCGGCACCCTGTCCTCTCCCTGCAGCAACTTGAACGCGATAATCGAATTCACCCCGCCCAGCTGCGAGGCGTGCCCCCCCTCCCCGCTGACCTCGGACATGAGCTCCAACCACCCATACTCCCGTGTGATCAACTCCCTCACGCCCAGAACCCACTTCCTGATCCCTTCCCTCGCTGCCCCTCCCGCTCGCGCAACTCGCTCCATCTCAACCACGCCGCATGCCCATCGCAGTAGCAACCCCACGTTCACCGGTTTCGCAGGCAACGCCGCCCGCAACCCGCCTAATCCCTTTGGGACCTGCGGTCTTGTCAGGTAATCACCCAGTCCCTCCGGGATAGTGACTTGAACAACTCCCTGTCCCTGCCTCTTCCCCCCTTCACCACTACCACTCCCAGCACCCTGCTTCAACCCCCCCGCCACACAATCCGGGACAACAGCCATCCCGCAGAACCCCGGCGCGCTATAGAACTTACTCGCCGTACTGAGTACCACCGCTCCCCGCTCGAGGTACCAATCCAGCTCGTCGGATTCCGTGCGCCCTTGGCATGCGTCAAGGACAATCAGGACGCGGTTGCCCAGACGGGCCTGGATGTCCGTCACCAGCTTGCGGGAGGTTATGCGCGAGCCGAGCTTGGAGCCATCCACAGCGTGGAGGATGAAGAATGGCTTTGCGCCATTCGCGGTAGGGTTGGAGGAGGGCTGGTCCGCTGCGGTGATTGCGTCGAGGACGAGGGCGTCGAAGTCGGGGAGGAGGGAACCATCCGGCAGACGAGCTTTGAGTTCTAGCACGGTAGTTCCATCCGGGAGGGCGGAGTCGTCGCGCACGAGGGTGGATGGGGTGGGTGTTCGGACATTCAGAGGGCCGCTGACGGGGACGAACTCGCTGAAGTGGTTGCCTCCCGCGGCGTGCGGGGTGTTGGAGCCGACCTCGCCGACGCCAACGACGACGTTGATGACAGAGGAGCAGGACAGAGATTCGGCGGCGAGAGTGGCGATTAGCAGCGGGGTGTACTCGGCGTCGGTGCCAGAGGGGTGGAGGATGATGTGGTGGCGGGTGCGGAGGCCGAGGGCGGCCGAGATGCGGCGGCGGACGTCGTCGAAGGCGTCGTCGAGGGATTCGACGCCGTTCCAGATGTCGTTAAGGCGCGCGCACGCGGCGTTGAAGGAGTTGCGAGAGGGGGGTGAGCACGTGCAGGTGCCGCGGATGACGGCGTCGGGGACGGGGTACGGCGGGCAGTAGTATTTGTTGCCGGAGGAGGAGACGTGGAGGCGCTCATCGCCACCTTCTGTGAGATGGCGCGCGACAGCTTCTTGGAGGGCCTCGGCGGCGAGGGAGGAGAGTGCGTTGCGGAGGGAGGGCTCGTCGCAGGTGCTCAGGGCGAGGTCAAGGGTGAAGATTCCCTTGGATTCGGAGTAGGTCAGGGTGGAGAGGGCAAGGTCGGTGCCGCACTCGCTGGAGAGCGAGCTGGTCTGTTTTTTCCGCCATTCTGTGAACACGGCGAGGCCAAAAGTCGCGTCGATGTCCTCGCCGACGAGGCTTGGCGGCCGCAGGGCGAAAGAGACGGAGTTATTGGGGGATCGGATGCTTCCGGGGAGAACACGAAAGATAGGGCCTCCATTGCGAATGCAGTTTTCAGCCTCAGGGGCTGACAGGCGGTGAGGGCCCGTCTGGAGAGCTGTGGTGGGTGCTGTGGCCGTGGTAGCCATTGGTGGTTCGCTTGCTGGACTAGACCCTGGTTGGTAAGCTGTGAGCACGCAATGAGCTAGATGTATCCCCTCATCATCCGAGCCGGCGCGGCCCCGGCCAACTTATATGGACGCTTTCCCCACGCCCAGTTTCTCCCTCGCTCCATTTCATTGACCACCGTCTGCATCTTCGCCAACCCCGAGCCATCTCGCCCGGTGAGACACCGCGACCCGCTTCGCCGTCCTCCGTCGGCCCCCCGTGGAGCGGCCGTCCCCCCATTGGCCTTCCCCCCGGCCAGACCGTGGGGGTTGGTCGAATCCGGGGAAGCTACCCGCACGGCCGCACAGCCTCCCCGCAGGAGAATTTTTCATCCTCCCACGCACGTTCTCAAAGATGACGTACCCATGGAACGTGCCTTGGTGCCGTTACGTGAGAGATGCAGCATCTTTGGCTCCCCCATTCGGAAACGGGGTCACATGCTCGGTCTGGACGTCGCCACGTCGATCTCAATGCCGGTGCGGCAGCTCCGCAACGCGGGCGATGATACGAGAAAAAGGTGAGACGGCCTTCGCCGGCCGGCCTGCCCCTTCGTTAGCTCGGCGGCTGAAGCTCTGTTTGTCTCGTGTCGCGTGCCCAGTCGCCGCATTCAAACACTTGCACAACTCGTGATGAGATCGATCGGGACCAACGTGCATACTATTAATAATGGTGGCAAACCGACAGGGCCGAGACTGTATTCTGGTCGAAGGAACATGCGGCTAAGGTTGAGAACCCGCTATTTTGCGCTAGTATCGGGCAAGCTCCAGCCGACTCATCATATTTCCATCGCAAACCTTCCATCTCCCGGTCATCGCTCGGCACGCGCCGAGGAAAGCACCGGAGATGCTTTTCATCTTCTGCCCTCCCCCTCCTGGTGGCATTCTGGCCATTGATCGTGTATTCCAGACGTGGGATATGAGCTTCGCACATCAATATCTGAAGGACACCGGTGCAAGCCGTCGATGATCCTAGACGAAAATGGCAACGGCGAAGGAACGTGGGAGACTTGGCTCTCGTTGTGGGCTCTCTCGAGGCTCAGGATTACTGGCGCTTGTGGTCATACTAGTTCGGTCTAGCCACTTGAACGGTTGGGTCCGGTATTTGTGACAGACGTAGCGTCGCTTGGAACTGACCCCCACTGCTCCGGGGCATCAAAGAACTCCTCTTCTTCCTCCTTCAAGCTCTCATCCCGTACAGTGCTGCTGTGTTGGCCGATGGCGATGCTGTGCCCGTTTGAAGTGTCCTCGTTTTCTACTTCCGCATCACAGTTCCGAGTGCTAGCAGCAGGCAGTTCTCGGTATATCTTCTCCTTAACATCGGTTTCATCGCTCGATGTCGCATTCGTGCCGTCTTGGTGTTCGTGCCATTTCAGCATCGGGGGATCACACTTGACCCGCTGAGTTTGTTCTTCCAGCTCGAACAGTTGCCGCTGTTCTCGAACCCATCTCCACAAGCGGTAGTGACTACCATCGCCTTCAAGTCTCTCTTTGCTATCCAGGAAAAGCCCCTCCTTCCAGTTCAGCTCTCTCAATTTCAGGATGACCTCAACAAAGCTCACGGCTTCCCCAAGCGACGGACGAAAAAGGTTAGGCACGCTACCTTTGTCTGCAATAGACTGTTCCAACATATCCAAGGCCGTCTCGCCGTAGCTGCTGACAACATCGGGGTCGAGCCCCCTGAGAAGAGCCACCGGCATCTTTCTGACAAGGTGGATCCCTTTCGGATTCCACGGTAAAATATGTAGCAAGGATTGCCCATTCTCACAGAGCGCGCCGGGCTTGGCTCCAAGTTCAAGGAGTGGTTGGACGAGTTCAGCAGCGCAGCAGGTGGCGGAAATGAGGGATGGCCACCCGTCGAAAACTTCACCGATATCAACCCCAGCCTCGGCGTATACCTTCAGCGTCTCCACCCGCTGAGGGTTTGGTAATGACCAGCTCTTTACCAGGCCTCGGAATGGCGTCGTACCCTTGTATGTACGTTGAGCAGGGTCGACTCCGAGGCGCAAAAGCCGCCTTGCCATGCCCGGCGCCGCATTGCATGCATGTAGTGTAGTGCGTCCATTTTTGTCCAGGGCATGAATTGAAGCGCCAAGATCCAGTAAAGCCATGCCTATCATTTCATGATTATGAAAGCATGCCAGGTGCAGCGGCGTCTCCCCGTATTGCCCAGTCGGTTGGTTCAAATCCGCGCCCAGGCTTGCGAGGGTGTGCACAGCGTCCAGGTTATTGGTCAGAACAGCCAAGTGCAGCGGTGCGAATCCAAGGTCATCCAGGGTGCTGATATAGTGGGGTAAGAGGGAGATACAGTCTTTCAGCGAAACGTCGCTCCTCCCCAAGACCGCGTCGTGAATGGCACTGATTGACGTTCGCTTCTCGTTTTCGGCGTCTGAAGCGATCAGTTGCTGGAGTATGCGGTGCCTCGTTAGGCCAGTCTCATCATTCAAGTTGCTCGGGATGTAAGAAAGCTCCCGTGCCAAATCCGCGGGGCTCCTGCCATAAGTACATGGTTAGAATGGTTATCACTGTGTACGCTGCCATACACAGGTGGTGTCATGAGTGAAATATCTTACCTCCCGGTCATCAGGCTTGGTGTTGTTGCGTCAGCCCCAAAGCGAAGAAGGGCAGTGACAGAAGACCATATCTCACACGACACAGCGTACTAATCACATTAGTAGAGTGAATCTTCCGTCTGGAAACTTGAGTCCTACCGCGAGTGGTGAGCCGCCGACTTCGTCAACATCTGTCGGAAGAACCCCCAAGATTGAAAGATTTCCCTCTACGTCATCTGATTCTAGGGCCAGACGTAAGAACGGCATGTGCAAAATTCTGGGAACCCGGATCCACAAGGAAGCACCCGTGCCTGTCAGGGTGTTCCAGGTGAGGGAGGCAAGCAGACCCCGGGCTGCCAGCCACTGGGGAGGATAATACTGCATTGCGATCGATGTTGCAGATTTTGAGCGGCATGCTGGGCTATCGCATCCGTACCCAGGCAAATTGTTGTACCTGAGACAAGCGACGCCGCACATCACCCGTAGCCACGGCGGAGTCCGTGAAATTCTGAGCCGGTGGCATGAACATTTGCAAAATCGTGGGCACTTCAGGCTTGCCGATCTTCTCGTAACGGTACCAGAGGATGCTAGGATCTTTCCAGATCCCTGTGGCGCGGGTATCCCAGTGTTGGTGGCCCCTTCCTTTGCCCCACTAGAATGACGGATAACTTGCATGTTGCGCTCGCCCGGTGTGGTAACTGGGGGATCTAGATGTCTTTGCTTGGTCAGTGTCTTTGCCGGTTGTAACCATTGTCTCCAACAACAGACCTTGATATTCGACCCAGCAACACTTGAATATCGTCCAAGTTGGCGGCATTCCGATCGGTCATCTCGACACTCTCGACGGTTCGATGCATGATGTGCCCCAGGCCTGATTCCGCCGTTTGCAGGACGGATTCTCTTGGCGGAAGGAGCATGTGGCGACGATCTGGACAGGATCTTGAAATGTCATCGCAAAATTGAAGTTGTTGCAGTTTGTAGGAAAATTCAGTCAAGCTGGCATTCGACATTTCGATGATGCTCTTAACATCGGACACCAGAAGTGTTTGTTGAACTCTGTAAATATGTAAGAATACCATCCGAATATGTCTGGGAAGGTGATGTTCCTCACGCCTGTGCGGTGTTGACAGCAGCAAAGCAAGTCGAGAGACCGAGATGCAGCCGCTGAACCCTGGCGCGGAGGTCGGCAACAGTGTCTTTCTCGCGCAACCACCGAGTTCTCGAGACACGAGGTTGTCCTTTTTTGTCAACACCTTTGCTACCAGCCAAGAGACGTTGCGCTAGCTGTTCGATCTTATCTGTGCAATGGCGGAGCTCCCGGTGGAGAGTCTGAAGAGCGGCAACGCTTCGGGCAGGAAGTTGGGAGCCCAGTGTTTGCAATGCCTCGATGCTGGCGCGAGTGAGCTCGAGGACGCCTTCGAGGGACGTCAAGTCTTCGAGAAGCTCCGCGAATTCCGTGGGTCCATTGGCGAGAGACCTCAAGGTGCGAATCCCCAGGGCAACCATAGAGGCCGCCTGGGTGATTGCGATGGCGCCGGCGGCGATCGAGAGGGGGTCCATGAAGCGCGCGAAAGAGGGCAATGTATGGTGAAAGTCGCATGGGCAGAAGTTTCGATCAGAGGTGCAGCGACGTCGGGATGATGCTGCCAGTGAGAGGGGGATGCACACTGTCAGAGGTTTAACCGTTTGGAAGGCAGTGCAGGTCAGGTGAAGGGCCAATCGTTGGCACCCGTCCAATCGGGCAGAACCTGGAAAGAGCAGCGGCGCAGCGCAGAAGTCGCAACCGTATTGGGCAGCTGCGTGAAGATAATGAGCCGGCGCGGCCCCCACAATTAAAATACCGCCTTCGCCGCACCAAAAGTTTCTGTCCGTCAACAAGCGGCGTCTGCCAAATCTTGAAAGCTCGTGAGGGACTCGACCCGTCAACCGTTCTGCGCTTCGAAGAACCATGCATCAAAACCCCACTCCCGACCCCGACCCAGCAGGTCCAGATAATGAGGAGAATATACGCCACGGCTATCAGAAGAGCGGGAGGCTTTGCATATGTTTCTTCGATAATGAATACTTCCAGAGGCTGTGGATATTAAAGCTTCAAATAAGGCACAGTGTACGGCGGCACAGCACACGTGATCCAGAGGGGAGATTTAGCCAAATTAAAGGCCATGCGTTATGTTTTCCTGATACCTTACCTTTTATCTTTAATTATGAAAATTCACCAAGTTCCATTCCCATCTCCTCCACCATCCGCAGCGGCGAATTAACTTAACCTATTCCCCGAGTCTGATGCGTCACACATTTGCTGCCGCCCTGTCGGTTTTTGCCATCGTCCGGGTTGCAGCGCAGGTATTCCCTGACCCCAAACCGCCAGGGCAAAGTAGGGTGGTAAATGTCACCATGGTAATCCCTGAGTTCAACCATGTCAAAAACGTCTATGCGTGGGTTTACACGGTTGAAGCTGGCCTCATCACCATTGGGCCGTACTGCATCACCTCCAGCACATGGGTATGGCATGACCCATGCACTGATGTCCCCCATCCGCGACCATCGTCGTGGCTACGCCGGCGTCAAGCACCGTGGGGGCAATGGCGACCCGTTACTTGTTTGACAACGATTAAAGATGGGGTGGAGAAGCTAGGACCCGAGCCGACTGAGCCGGTTGGGAAAAGTACGGCCAATCCAGGAGCGCCGGTGGTAGCAGCACGAGCGGTTCTAGCAGGTGTTGTTGCCGTAGTAGCGGCCCTGTAATAGCGTTGCGAAATGGGATATTTCATGCTGGAAAACACGCTGATGAAAGGGGACAACAATGTAACTTCCATTACGTGCCTGCAACCTGCCTGAAAGTTGGGGTGGTCCGGGCCCTACACAGCACTTTGGTTCAATGATTGACGAGCAACTCCTTCAAAGCTCTTGCCACAGCTTCCTCCAAACAATTTCTCACCCTTCATCCGGTGCATCCCCAAGATCTCGAAATGGCTTCCAACTACCCACAAGAATTTTATTCCGCGCAGCACGCATACACCCGACAGGGAAAGCGCAACGCGCTGTCCTCAATTCTGCAAACCTGGACCTCCCGCCAGGCAAACTCGACTCCCGACGCAGACTACCGCGCCGTCACCGAGGTGCTATACCACGCCATCCCGCGCGGCCACACCAATGATGTCCAAGCAATTTTCGACGCTGGCGTACCTCCCACGCTGCGCTCCGACACAGAAGACTACGAAGGGCCCAGACACACACATCACTCTTGACCGCGGCCGAGTCTGGACAGCGTGATGTGGTGCGATTGATTTGGGGGTCGTAGGTCCGGAGGGGCGACTTTATCCTTCTAATGAGGGGTGCCCGGCGAGCGGCTGGTCGTGTATTGGGATCGCGGCGAAGGCGGGCCACGCTGCCACGGTCGCGTACCTTCTGGAGCTGTGCGACGGCTGGACCGCTATCGAAATGCGCAAGGCGCTGATCGCTGCAGCGGCGGAGTGGCAGAGCGACGTGGTCGGCCTGCTGCTCGCCACGTCAATCGCAAACTACACAGCAGATGGCATCCAGGATGCGCTGGCCGCAAGTATTACGCCTTCCAGCAACTTTGAAGACGACAGTGTGCTAGCGCGGCAGCGCGATGTGGTGCGCCGGCTCGTCGATGCCGGAGCGGACCCGAACGGGTACACTCCCCGCCAGGAGTGGCGTGCCGGGCCAATGCTTATCGTCGCGGCCTGCTCGGCGGGGTCGCTAGGCTTGCTCACGGCACTGCTGGAGAAGGGGGCGGACCCCAACGCGCAGGATTCGAAGAATGGACAAACAGCTTTGCAACAGTATCGACTACACGGCAGGACACCGTCCTCCATCGCAACCCCCAAGGCATTGTTGGAAGGAGGCGCATCACCCGAAGTAGCGGATCACGAGGGCGAGACTCCAGTGCATGCTATCGCACTCGCAGGGAGGCCGGAGGAACTCAAGCTATATCTCTATCACTGCGTCGACGCAGACGCCGCGCTTCGCCAGCAGAACTCACACGGAGATACCGTGTTGCACTACGCTGCTGCTGGAAAACACATGGACGTTGTTGAGTTTCTGGTAGCCCGCGGCCTGGACGTCAACGTCGCCAACAATAACGGCTGGACACCGTTGGTTTGCGCGCTAACGCCTACAAGCAGAACCCACATCTCCGCCGCTGAGGATGTCGCCAACTTGCTCCTCCAGCATGGGGCCCGCGCAGACACGATCACGGCTGAGAACTGGACACCCATGCATGCACTTGCCTCATGGGCGTATCCATCCCGGCACAAAGAGGATGAGAAGGTGGATGTGCGTCTTGCGAAGAAGCTCATCTCGCAAGGCGCATCTCTCGATACGGAGACGAGTGTCCTGCGCGGAAGACGTGTCACAAGCTCCCAAGTGTGTGGAAAGTGGGGGTTTAGAATGCAGAGATTTGCAGAGACACGGAACAGCAATGAGGAGACGGTGCCGAACGAAGAGACCACGGCGCACATGTGGGCGTACCGGGCAGGGGCGAAGGCCTTATTCCAGGCCATATTAGACCACCGGGCCGGTATCTAGCATCCAAACCAGCTTCTACACCACCCCCACGCAACAAGACGTATCCAGCCATAACGACTGACAGTTATTCCCCACCGCCAAGCACAACATTCAATTATCTCAAGATCTTCAGATTATGTCATACGTCTAGATCCGAGATCTTGGAGTTATGGAGGGTATTCCCATCTGGGTACTGAAGTGGAACGAGGTTTCACCGTTAAATGGGTGCCCCAAGCCCCTCGGAAGGTGGGGGAATTTGATTGCCTCTGGGATCCGGGCAGCCACGTACAGGAATCTCCCACCTAGCCCTTGAAGGTTTTGCCATAGACACAATCGAAGCCCTAGGCCAGTCCTGGACGCAGAAACAGTGAGCAACCACGATGACTGGACGACGGCCGTTGCTGAGGCATTTCGTCGCATGCGCTATCAATGATGCCAATATGTTTCGTCTGTGGGACTTGAAGCCCAAAGAGCCGGTTTCGTCAGTCGGTTGGAGGCAAGCGTACTCGGTCGGAGATACCTTATGACAAAGAAAGGAAACTTGGGAATCGGACCAACATGTCTTGAGGAGAATGATATTGTCTGTGGTATCAGCTGCCTGAGGTACAAGTAATGGGCATCGTGCCTACAGCAGATCTATATTGCAAACTATTAGTGATCGGGTGGCGTCCAGTCCCTGCTGCCACTAACCTGATCGGGCTCTACGAGACACCAAAGAAGCCCCTGAGCTCAGCCGCACCTCCTGAGAAAGAAAGACCACCACAAGCCCTTCACCGGGCTGCGACAACATTTGGACATCCATGGGCAACTGAACGAAGTAATCCACCAAAGAAACCGCCATGGCCAACCAACAAAATTCTTCGTTTTTCGACTTACTCCTCGGCAAAACACGACCCCGGGGGAGAGATCCCCTCCCAGCCCCTGCCGCCCAAACTCCCAGCAAGCCTGCCGACTCCGGCGTCAAATGCCTGCGACTCCAGATCGAGAACGGCGCCGCGGCCGTTTTCACCCCTCTCGACTTATCACGTCGCCACCCTGAGGAAGCCCTCGAGGAGCCCCAGCGTTATGATCTGATTTACATCGTGGAGGGGCACAGCGGTCTCGTCCCCGCGCGCCTCGCGGAGATGGGCCTTCAGTTACCTCCGGCATTTTTTGCCGCCCATTTGGAAAGGGGCTCAGGATATAGGACCATTGTCGAGCCGGAACTTGAAATGGGAAGATCCGCAGGAAGCCTCTTTGCCAGCTGGTCCGTCCCAGCGACGCAGCAGTCTGAAAGTTGGAGAATGGAAAAGAGCATCCGCGCTGGGAGGCCATGGGACAAAGACCAAGCCGCTGACCCGGAGTCATTGTACGAAAGTCATTCCCGGTGGGGTACATTTTCAGAGAGCCTTTACCGGTCGTACCACCCGCTTCATCCGTCCGGGGACAATCAAGAAGGGAGTGTTGTGCTTCACCACGCAAAGACATGCATGTCGTTCTATTACTCGAGAAAGAATGGCGGACCGCTTGTTGGGTGCTTGCTGGTCGACCCGCGGAGGATGCATACTGTCCGGGAAGCAACCTCGATTGGTGGCGCGGGAACATAAGTCGTAAATCATTGCCAAATCGGCACTGCTTCGCAAATGAGACGGCGGGCCTGGATAGTATCAAAGAGGCGTTGCAAGGTCCAAGTGTCTTTCGAGGCAGACAGGCGGAAATGGCGGTCATACAGATCATAGTGGGTTTTGTTCTGGAGGATATGCCAACGGTTCTGTTCGAGCTCGGTCGGGGGCTGGACGAAGTGGAGTTGTGTTTGGGCAAAGACCAGGAGGTACGGTCTTCGGTGCCGCAGTGGAGAGACTACCTCGGCCGATGGCGCAACACACTCGCCCATCTCGGAAGTTCGGTCTCTTACATGATGGAAACCTTTGAGCAGCAGCACACTGGGCAGAGACAAGGCCGACAGCTGATACACGGGAGGCTCGACGACGCATCGGCCCAGATGATGCTGTGGCGTATTGGACAAGTCAACTCTGAGCTCAAGGCTGCCCGCAGCAGAATCGAGACAGCCTTTCAAGCGTTGATGTCGACGCTCAGCATCCTCGAAAGCCAGCGAGCCATTGCACAGGCCGAATCGATATCCAAGCTCACGCAGCTGGCCTTTTTCTTCATCCCTCTCAGCTTCATTGCGACAGTTTTCGGGATGAACGTAATCGTCCGTCACTCGCCCCCTGCGCTTCACAGTCAGCAGCTAATATAAGTGTGTACAGGAGTTCCAGGACCAATACAGCTGGCCGCGGTGGCTAGGTGCTTCCGCGGGCGTAACAGGCGTGACGTACCTTGCGCTGTATTACTCTACTGTTTACACCATCGTCACTAGCACTATCCCAGCCGCCACTTCACATATCATCAACTGGCGATCTTTTGGATGGATTGGCCGTCACCTCATATCGCTCTTTACCATCCTTACCGCCTCTACAAGCCTCTACATACTCTTGATGTTGACCGTTCTCTCCGGTATCCTCGCCGGTCTCGCATTTGTGGGTTCTCGGGTGTAGATGCCACTTGGTGGAGCGGTAGCCGTGGCGCTGGGAATGTCTATTGCTGTTGTGGGGATGATTGTTTTGTTATTTATCTGATGGATATGCTGCGGAAGGCAAGAGAGGGGTATGTCCCAGCACCGACTGCGATATATGACAGGGATCGCAGTGTTTCTGTTGAGAGTCTGAATTGGGATTCTAAAGATGGCAGGTTGGAGTCAGATGCCTCTCTGAAGAGACGTCTGACAACGGATTCCTGACCACCCGGGCAGGTATGAGGTTTGGGAAATGAATGAACAACAACAGGGGCACTCGGCATCATCGCCCCATGTCACAACGTCACTCGACGGCCAAAATATACCACACCTCTCGTTTTAAATAATATCATCTGTCTTTGAGCTGGAATACGGGATCGCCATCGAAACGGGCCCATTACCCAATGTCGTTTTTTTAGTGCGAGCTCTGACGGTCTCCGATTCCGGGACGATAAAGGTGGGCCTAGGTTGCATCTGCGCGGCCAAGTCTGCGATTACACATCGCCCAAGACGCCCGTCACACCCCAACTGCAGTCCCATCTATCTTGCGGCCGTTATTAGCCGACCAAGGAGAGGGGAAGCCCCTCAACGCCGTAGTCATAGCACCTTGTGGCGTGGGGGCACCCATCATGATGATCTCATTCCTCGGCTATTGGAGGTCCGGAGGCGGAGGGGTTGTCGAGCAATGCATGTGAGCAAGGAGCATAAAGGTAAGCGCCCGCAAGCCAACCATCACCAACTGGTTTCTTCCCCAAACTTCCTCGGCCAACCCGACTCGAAGATTTTCCAAACGTGCGCAGCGTTACCCCCAACATTTCCCCCTTCCCTCAACGTCCAGAACTAACACCTCCCCACCACAGACAACGTACAACGTACGGTACCCTCGCAATGCTTCCCCATTTCTCGCCGGCTCCGGCTCGCCAGGGGGTGTGGTCCACGTCGCGGTATTCCGAGCCTCTCGGGTGATCAAAGTCAATGAATGTATCAGGTAACTATCTGAACGCATGAGCCGGTGCCAATTCCCCCTCAACCAGGGGGAAGCGGCTGAGATTATACGGCCTTGAACTTGATCTGGATAATACCAGCGAAAGGATCATGCTTCATCATCCCCCCATTTCCTTGTCCGTCATGCGGAATGCCTAACACTCGCAGGCAGCATTCCGTCTCTTCTCAAACCTGAACCACCTCCTACGTCACCATGGCCCCCATCGCGACCCCGGCTCCCGT
>Ga0247760_1001397_pt1 | contig 22533 bp, 9 predicted proteins | sample UWRJL171409R4_FD_179936 | JGI IMG/M metagenome (GOLD analysis project Ga0247760, IMG submission 179936) | Plant litter microbial communities from Arlington Agricultural Research Station in Wisconsin, United States - UWRJ-L171-409R-4 | ecosystem: Environmental > Terrestrial > Plant litter >... | reverse complement strand
ATAATAGCTATTTTACCTTTTATTTTATTTATAATAAATAATATTATAACTTATATAATAACTAAATAAACTCTTTTCTAATAAAATAAATTATGCAATTTACTAACTATATAGCTTACTTAATAGTAAAAATATAATTACAATATTAATAATTTGCATACTGCTAAGCCGAACCCTCGTATAAAGAAAATCCTCCTACGATATCGTTTCCGGAATTGGTATACCTTACGTTTGTATGATCCTTACCGCCACCTTTAGAACCTTCTACCAGTCAAATACCATACCAGCCGCTACAACCTGCGAAATAACTAATAAATACGTATAACGTATTAAGTTTGTTCGTACGAAGCTACCTTCGTTACCTACCTTCGCATACTAACGCTTATAATAACCCTATAACGCGTAGTAATACCAATACGCATAGTATTTAGGAAGCTTTTTACGTCGTATAATATTACTAAATACCTATATTGCATCTACCTACTTACTAATAACCTCCTAATTAACTGTATAATTCTGCCCAGATACGCTATACTTATACGCTATATATCCTTTTTTACAGCCCATTTTGCAAAGTATATAATTATTTTTAAAAAATCGAAGTCCTCGTATAATATCGTTAATCTAAACCTATACTGTATAATTATACTAAATCGCCTATTATCGTATTACCTATACGTTATAATTAGTTACGATACCTTACCTATTATCTTCCGCTACTTATTACTACTATACCTTTCGTATAACCTTGTAAAAATTATATAACGCTTTATCTTCCCTATACCTTATATAATTGTAAAAGCCGTCTATTATTTGGGATAAAATTAACTACTAATATAATATTTAATTATTAACGTATTCTTCGATATTTTTTCCTATTTACCGAGCTTGGTTACCTTTCCAATCTTCCTCCTTTATATATTTTTAGTTACCTTTCCGGTCTTTCTTCTTCGTACGATTTTAAACCGTAATTATAACCGATTCGGATCGTAACCTATTCCTCCCAATACGTTTACTTTTTTATACAAAGTCCTGAAGCGTTTTCGGCAAGTTTACGTAAATAATAAACCGTACGTTTAGAATATTAAGCCCAGCTTTAAGTACGTTAATTGTAATAATTACCCCCCCTTTTTCTTATTAGCCTTGTATAATCTCGTTTTTCTTTTCCTTATCCGCAATATCGGTAAAATAAACCCTATACCCTAACCGGGAATTAATAGCCTTTATTAACTAAATTTTCCAGTAATAAATAATAATTTTCGTATAATTTACTAAATCTAAAACCTTATAAGTTATTTAAATAGTTATACTTGCGATCTTTTAATTATTACTAATAAATTAAATTAAATACGTGATATTAGGCCGATTAATTTATATTTATATAATCCGGACCCGCTTCGCTAATAGATTAATTATTTACTATAATATAGTTTTATCCCTAAGCGGAAACGTAGCCGTAAGAAAGATAAGCTAAACGCTAACCCAGCAAAGAACCTAGCCTATAGTTATTAATTTAGGCCGGTATTTATATAAAAAATCTAAAATTATATAATACTTATCGAAAACGATATAATTAAGCTACTATTATATAGTTAACCGGTTAATAAAATTAGTAAACGCCTTAGTAATAAATAACTTTAATATAATTAATATAATTATTGTAATAACGCTCTCCTTTAATTAAACCTTATAGCTAAACCTAATTGTATAAGCCCGGAAAAGAAGATTGTATTGTAACGTAATAAACGGTATAATAATAATTATAACGCTATCCAATAACCTGCTACTAAATAGAAACGCTGGTAGTATAAATAATATACTTTTTCTGTAATTAATTACCGCAACCTGGAGTATTAGTATAAAGCCTTATATAATATATTTTAACGCCCTTTACTAATTACTACGAAATACCAATTCCGGGTCCTAATATATATCCTGCAAATTACCTAATAAATCAACTTACTATAATACCCCTAACCGTATTTACCGGACCCAAAAAGCCTTGCCGTCTTTAGGCCGGTTTAAAACTAAATAAATATAATCGTTATTATACAAATTAAATTATAATAGCCGATATTATACTATATTAACTTACCGGAAAAGCTTATTTTATACAGCTAACCCCCGCGTTAATTATTAGAAATCCCAGCCGTAAATTATATTAGCTACGTATAATAAGTACCCAGTTTATATATCGACGATATAATTAATATACTAATTTAGGCCCAATTTATCCTTCGAATCCTCGTTTTTATTGTATAAGCCGCCTTTCCCAAACCCCTGGCCCTGGCCCCGCCTTTACCCTTATAGAAAAATATTTTAAAAAAACTGGTAAGTAATAGTAATAGTAATATATTACTATATAAAAACCGTAATTTTACAGCTTAAAAACTCGTTACTTTTAGCTTTTAATATTTAACGTATCTTATCCAAACTCCATAATTATACTAAACTATTATTATCTAAATTAAATTTTCGGGGTTATACGAAGCTTTTTTCCTAAACGAACGGGCTAATTACCTTCCCGTAACCAGTATTAATTTAGATCTACTAGTAAAACGGAATAATTAAAATAAAATATTATACGAAGATTTTACCGAAAGCCCTAAGGAGATAACGATTAATAACCTTAGTACTATTAATATACTAGTAACCCTTATAGTAAAAATACTATAAGTAAATTATTCCATTTTTAATAAAAACGTTACGGAAATAACTGTATAAAGTATTAAAATACCGAATATTAAATATCTCCGTTATATAAGCCGGCTACCTAGTAAGTAAATAAATTGTAAAGAGAAGATACTCCCGGAACGAATTTACTATATTTAGATACGTTTTACGAGTTACGAATTATATATATATTATTCCCGGCTTACGCTACCTAGCTTATAACCTTGTATTTTGGACCAATTTTCGTATAAACTACGTATTAAAATTCTGGAAATACCTATTCCGTTAGTTTTAAATAAACGAAAAAGCTACTTAATCGTTACTTATATTATCGTATAATCTAAATTAATTAACTTCGGGTTACTATATATTATCCTCCTTAAACGTTAAAAAACGTATCGTACGATTTAAGCATAAAATCATCTTATATAATATTTCCAAAAGTTAATTAAACGTAAACGAAACTAACCGTAACGTAACCCTATTATTTTCAAACCACGTAACTTAAGCTTAGGCCGGGGTAATATAAACGATTTTTAAACCGTATAATCTAGCCCCAAAGATCCAATTTATTAGCTACGGCCTGGTAAATATACTAGTAATAGTTATAAACTTAATTATTTTATATCGTACGATATTAAAAAGCCCTTTATTTAAATTATCGGAATCTTTAACCTTAAGATACGATTAATATACGATAAGTATCCGTATAACGGTAATAATAATTAAGTAAATTATTATATACTAATCCGGTATATATTAACCGCCATCCTCCCGAACCCTTATAGTTACAAGTACTGAGAAAAGTACGTTATCGTAATTTAAACCCTTAAATTTATAATCTAAAAGCGTAATTAAAAAGTTTAAATAAACCCTATTTACGGAATCGTATAATTTATACTAGTTAATACTATTAATAAATTCGTTAAGTACGTTTTATTATTATTTTATTAGCTTAAACGGGGGTTAATTATCCTTATCCAAAACTATTATACGGAAAATATACCTAATAATACGTTTCCAATAACCAATATACTGTATTATCGTTTCGGGCTTTAATTAGGTATTAAACGGGTAGGTTGGCTTTGGCTTTTAGTAATTTACCTAATTAACCTTGAAAAGTACCGTTATCCCAGTATTATTAATTATATAAAAGCCTTAAACTAATCGTACGATTTTATTAAGGTACTTTTAGGCCGTTAAAAGTAATTTATTTAAATTGATAAAGCTTTTAAATACCGTATAACCCTGTTAATACCAGCCTTTCTCGGCCTTTATTAAAATTAATAACCAGATTTAATCCGCTAGAAAATCCTATAAATAGGTTACCTACCGTACTTAATTAAGTTATTAATTCGGTATAATCTTACCTTTGGATTTTTGGATAGTAATTATATATTATTAAGTATTTTAGAAACTAGTAATAATTTAAAAAGAGAAATCGCCCTTTTCCTAAACCGGTAATTTTAATTATATAGCTTTTAAAATTAGCGTAACCTTAAATTATTAAAATACGCGCCTTTTTGGGAAAAACCGTTAGCAAAAAACCCCCCCAGTCTATAGCTTTTTCGGAAAATATACCAGCTACTAATAAATATTACCTTTTTTTATACGAAGATTAATCCAATTATAAACCCAACGGTAATACTCTTATATTATTTATACCTAAGTAGAAGTAATTAGCAATTATACGATACGGGAAATTAATAATGTATTATATAAGCTATAAATTAGTATATATCGTAGCGAAAAGCCCCCGTAAATAAACCCTTTAGTTTAGCGATTGGTAGGATAAGCTTTATTAGTATTTTAAAAGTACTAAATAATTATTAATTATCGTATAAGTCGGGATTATAAGCTACTTTAAAAATAACCTATCGCTTTATAGGTATAAGTTACCGGTATTAATCCTTAAGATAGGTTGGAATTTCGTTAATAAAAACGTAATATTTATATATAGTATAAATAAGTAGCTTATATAATAGTAAGATTTTGAACGGTTTTATTTTGCTTTTTAGTATATATTGTAATAATAATTTACTTTTTCTAAGCGAAATTTACCTACCGGGGTTAATCTTTTAGCTTATACGCAACCTCCCCTAGGTAGGGTATAAGTATTTAATTAGCTAAATCCGGCCTTAGTATCGCTCCCTACGAAAATAAATGCAAAACTTTCCTACTATCGCAACTACCTTAGGATTAATCGTACAAGCCTGGGGTTAGATAGGATTATATACGTAATTAAGAGCTTTCGATATATATAGGTTTTATACGTTTTTACCAAAAGAAAGTCATCGGATCCTACTCCTAAAGGTTATAACGGATCCTACCCCCTATAGGGTTGTAGGGCTATATAAATTTTAACGGATGCTACTAGTATCCGTTGCGGATTAAAGGATAGGGGTTTTTTAATCGAGTTTACAGGGATAAAAAAGCTTATTTGCATGGAGGACCCCAAACCTCAAGATACCCTTACATTTGCGCGGGATTGTACTAAATCAAATTGAACCTTTCTCTAGCACTACGTATTGTATAGCAAATTGAAAACGTACGTTTTGATCGCTAGAAACTGGCGATTTGATGTATGTCGGTTTTATTCATTTTGGTCAAGTGGCCAAATGTGCATTGTACTAATCGTATAGCAGGTTTAGACCTTTCACCCCCAACATTTTCTCACCCCTATATCTTAATAACTAGATATTGTATAGGAAATCTGAAGAGACAGAAGTTTTAGTTTTCTTCTTGCGATTCGAACGGTACCATTTTTATAACTATATACCTTTGGGAACAAACTCGCGTTTACCCCCTGTACAGTAATCGAGTCTACCCCCTGTTTCCTAGAAAAAGTGGGGCAAAAGAAACCGAGTCTAGTAGACTGCCGCGTAGACTATAGTTAGGTTGCCCACTAGCATCACCATCTATTAAATATTATATAAAATTCCAGCTAATATTAATAACTGATAAGCTACAGCATCTGCTACTTTATACAGCTCATCCACCTCATTCCCACCCCTAATAACGTTTATAAGGTATATATCCAATATATTAACGATATATATAGTAGCAATACCTCCTTACAAATAGGCCAAGACTATTACCGCCGCCATCAAGTAGCCTGCGGGTATACCAGCGGACTATATTAATAACGAAAAGTATATTAACTTCTCCGTAGCCCTTTAGCCTTTTATACTACAAAGCCTCGCCGAGTATACTAATATAACTGCCCGTATAATTATCCTAAAATTGGGATCGCCTAATAAGGTTATACTTATCAAATACGACAACTTCATTAAGTAATGCCCAATATAGTAAACCTTAATTAAGGATACTTAACGCGAAAATACTTTAATACTAGTATTAAAAAGCGAATAGCTAGACGATAGCCCTTATACAAACCGCTATAACACTAGAAACAAAAAGTTCTTCAAATATTACCTTACTATATAAGGCTATTTCAATAACGCGTACTCTAATTACGTATCAATAAACCAAAAAACGAAGTATTTTTATTACGGAGTAAGCGGGGGGGCTGATACAGGATCTGGTATATATACTACGGTATAGCTGGATAAAATAACTAATTTATATAATAGTTAAATACAATACACCTATCCCCTTTAAATTAAGCAAAACCTTAAGGTATTAAATGCCAAAAAATACTGGTACTAGCTTCAAGTAGGTAGTATTGGACTCTAGTAATAAGGAGGAAAATAACGGTACTAACAACGGCTTATTATAATCTATTAGTACAAGCTCAATCAAAACTAATAACGGCATCTTAAGCCCAAACTCATATAATAAACTAATCAACCAGAGGAATAAAGCTATAAATTATACAAGGGACTTAAAAAATACTACGTACCAGGCCTCTCATCGGGCTAAGGGCCTAAATATAAAAATACAATACTAAAAAAAGTATTCCGAAGACTTTTTACAAAAAGGGGGCAAGGGTAAGGGTAGGTACTAATTTTATACAGCGATATAGTATAAGGTTTAGAGCTAATAATTCTTAAACGCGTTTCTTAAGCCTATACTATCGTAAGCTGGGGTTACAAGCCTTAATGGGATAATTAGGCAGTTAGGGGTAGCAATGGCGATAATATACACATACCATCTTGCAATATTTTTTACATTAGGAATCTATAAAGGCGATAGCGGATTTATACGCCTGTAACTTACAATACTTTTTTACATTAAAAGTTTATAATAACAATAATAGTCTTATACACCTACTATCTTACCTATATAAATAAAATACGATACGTTTATAAAAATATAAATCCATATAATTCGTAGATCCTATTATACAATACCCTACCTCCAGAAAATAATTGATACTATAACGGCGGTTATTTACGGTATTATACCTTGGATCCTAATATATATAAAAATAACCATATTATACCTTGGGACTTTTATTATATTATATAATATCTAATTTCTTTAAAAAGCTCTTATATTTCTTATATATATATTTCAAAAATATCTTAAATATATATAGGAATTTATTCTAATCATATCTAGGTTTATATTTTATACAATCTCGAAACTTTAATACGTAATTTATTAATTATCTTCTATATAATACAATACATATCGTCCCTTTTATTATATAATATAACGCCCATAATCTTAATTATATAAGCTATAATAAGATGCGATCAGATTGTAAAAAAAAAACAATTAATTAAACATTATACATTTTGACAGAAAGCTTTCTAAATTATATTTTTATAACTAAATCTCTATAGGGGTTTTTTAATTAACTCTACAAAGGTAAAAAAGCTTATTTACATAAAAGGACCCCAAACCTCAAAACACCCTTACATCTACATAGAATTATACCAAATCAAATCGAACCTTTATCCAGCACTACATATTATATAACAAATTAAAAACGTACATTTTAATCGCTAAAAACTAGCGATTCAATACATATTAATTTCATTTATTTTAATCAAATAGCTAAATATACATTATACTAATCGTACAGCAACTTCGGACCTTTTACCCCCAACATCTTCTCACCCCCATATCTCAACAACCAAATATTGTATAAGAAATCTAAAGAGACAGAAGTTTTAGTTTTCTTCTTACGATTCGAACGGTACCGCTTTAATAACTATACACCTTTGGGAACAAAACGAACTCTACCCCCTATACAAAAAGGAACTCTACCCCCCATTTCCTAGAAAAAGTGGGGCAAAAGAAAGGAACTCTAGTAAAGTTCCGCGTGGACTATTGTTAGGCAAATAAGAGAATTATTTAAAGGTACTGTATAAATAAAGGCGTAAGTTTATAAGGTAGAAATTGGGAGATTAACTTTACCTATTTGGTAATTACGTAGCTTTTATAGTAACTTATTTATATATAAACCTAATTATCCCGTATATATATATTTCATAAGCCGCCGTTAGGTATATTAATTAGCCGTATAACCAGAAGTTCCATTACGCGTGCTAGCTAATCAGTGAGTAGGTATACGGTAACGAGAAGCTATTTCTGGAACTCCTTAACCCGGGTAAGGTAAGTTAAAGCCTCGTTTTGTTATATTTTAATATCGCTGTTTACGTTGTTAATTTAGTACTTTTGTAGTTGGTTTATAGTATAAATTTGCTTAAATAGCTATTTACAACCCGATCTAATTTACAATTTATTTCCCGGGTTCCTTATAAAGGAAAAACTAGGTATAGGATTGTATAAATTGTCCTTTATATTATCCGGAATCTCTGGTAACGCGTAATTGTAGGGTGTAAAGATAAACTCGTTTATAAGGTTTTTTAGGAATTATATAAGTTTTTGTATTATTTTTAAAAAATTTATTATTGTAAAAGATTATTACTTATATGAAAGAGTTATCCCGTCCTTACCGTTTTATAAAATATGGTCCTCTTACGCGTTATTTCGGACGAGTTTTATACCGTACGTTCTAATATTAATAATCTAATTAAAGGGTATAAGCTGACTTTTTTGGGTAAATTATTAAAGGAAACGCGAGGTTTTTACCCGTATAAGCTTAAAAAATCTGTTATTATTTAGTATAAGGGTTAGCCGCTATTTAATAGAAGTGTAATACGTATATAGGGCTGGCTTATTATCTTCCTATATCGGATTCTCTTCTGTCTTTAGCTAATTTTAGTACAAAACCAGGTATTTTGCTACCCGGAAGATTGCGGAATATTTGTTAGTATATATTACAGGGGCTACCCAGATATCGTATACTAGATCAATATTTATTCCCGCTAGCGTTAATAGCAGAGGATTTTCGTATAGCTAGCCTAGTAGCTAGTAGTTAAGTAAATTAATTAGAAAATTAAGGATAAGCTAGTTAAAGGCTGTACAGTTATTACCCTTAAGCGTATTGTATAGTTATTTTCCAGTTACTTGGATAATAAGCTGCTATAAATCCTCTTAATACAGCGTTATCTTTTATAGCGTAAATTTCTCCTGGATATATAAATCTTCGAGGAATACCTAGGTATGGTAAATATATAATACGGCCCTTTGCCAGATTTTAGTATATTTAATAATAGTAACGGTTTTAACCCGTACGTTAAAAGGGTACTGTAACCTGCTCCCTAATTTACTAATAATTTCGAATAATATAGCCGAACCAGCTTTTAAACGATTAAACGCTAACTATACCTCTCGTATAATAGCATTAACGGCTTTTTAAAGGAAACCCAGCTACGGTAAGTATTCCTTTTACTATTATACTAATATTTTTAATATATTTAACTACTTAGTTTTTAGATTTTTATTGGCTAGTCACTAAATTGTATTAAACAATAATTTATTAAAGTATTTACCTTACCTTATATACTAAACCTAGGGATTGAACTTAAGGGATTCGAATTTATTACTAACGATACCTATAACGTATTATATACTGTTTATTTACTTTATAACTAAATTAATAAATTATTATACCGTTATTAATTATTTGGAATATTTACTTAATATAATATTGCATATTAAAATAGGTATAATAACCTTAAAGTAAGCTAAACCTTTCCTTTTAGTAAAGAAACGCTAATACGGAACTTTAATACGCTACAGTATAGGAGCACCCGCCGCAATTATTAACCGGCCTTAAGGCTTTAAATTAACCCAATTATAGTTGCTTTTGTAATAGTTTTATATAATTTTAACTAATATTATAGTATATAAATACGCAATATAAAATAAGTTATCGTAAAAAGGCCTTTTAAATTGGGGAATTATACGTACTAGCCTTTTGGGTAGCTTAAGGAAATTAAAATCAGTTTATTTCTAAAACTTCGTACTAGACGAGGCTAAACGCTATATAATAATTTTCCAAATCGCGAGAGGTATACCCCTATATTAGCTGGTAAGGTATATTTTGGCTTTGTCGGGGAGTACGTAATAATAATAATTTATATAAACGAAGAGATTATATTTTTTAAAATAACGGAATAGCTTTATAAAAGCTAAATGTAAAAATATTACGGGATGTTTAGGTGTAAAATTGTATAAAAGCGTACGTAGAAAATTGATTTAATAGGATAAGAAGATAAGTTGTAATAAAAACTAATGGTTTACTAATTTAAGAGTTATACGGTAAGAAGAGGTTGTAAAGATATATTAGTTTTTTAAATTAGCGGTATATACTAATTTAAAGTGGACCTATTTAACCTTTTTTATTAGTTATAAATTGGAATTCCTAGCGATAACGAATTAAAACCCCTATATATTAAAGAGGTGTTGTAATAGGTTAATTCTTTAGCTTATTTAACTATTAATATAAAATAGTATAATATTATAATATAGTAAAGCGTCCCGTTGGAGAAGATGGTATAATGTTGTGGAGGAGCTCTCCAGCTAAAATTATATTTAGGTAGCTAGCTAAGTTTATTTGACCTGGTAAGTAAATATACGGTATAAGGAGTTATCCGGTTTAATAACTAGCGTTTTTAGTATTGACGTAGTATTTTGGATAATATATGATATGTATAGTGTCGAGGATATAAATTTATTATTGATATTTAACCCAATGTTGCCATTGTATAGTAATTCTGCGAATAGGAGCTATAAGATCTAGGTTGGTATATAACGCGTATATTAAGTTATAAGATAAAAATTAATATAATTGCTGGCTTTTTATCTAATATTAATTATATATAACGCTGCCGCTATATTGAAGAGCAAACCATAGTACCAAACAACTGCGTATAACGCTATTTTTACCTGGAATTGCAAAGGAAGGAGCAAATTAGCAATAGCAAAATCAGGCCTACTTACCGAGAATAGTGGAAACCAGTACCTTAATGGTTGGTACAATTCCTGGGTATAAATACCCCCCTTACCCTCCACCCTTTACCACTTTTCTTTATATAATAATTCCAATTACTACCTACCTTAACAACCTATAGCCTATCGCTTGTTATATTTTAAGGTACGTAATATTTTCTTACTTTATATACTATATACATACTTTCTACCCACTTTATACGTCCATCTTTATATACGCGGTTAAGAAACTTACGTTTAGTATAGCTTTTGGCATATTGCCCGCTTTAATTTAAGGTACGTTATATTTTCTTTCTTATTTTTCTGCTTTATATACTAAGTATACTTTCCCTTTGCTTACTTTCTACCCCCACCTTTATACGCGTAATTGAGAATCTTATACCTAATATAGCCCGTAGTATGTTACCCACTTTATTTTAAGGTACGTAATATTTTCTTACTTTATATACTATATATATATATATACTTTACCTACTTCGTACGTCCATCTTCGTACGCGCGGTTAAGAAACTTACGCTTAGTATAGCTTTCGGTATATTACCCGCTTTAGTTTAAGGTACGTAATATTTTCTTTTTTATTTTGCTACTTATATACTAAGTATACTCTCTATCGCCTTATACTCTACCTTTATTTTTATACGTATAACCGAGAAATTTACATTTAGTATAACCCGTAGTATATTACTTACTTTATCTTAAGGTACGTAATATTTTCTTACTCTATATATTACTTATATATACTTTCTGTTTACTTTCCACCCCTAACCTCGTACGTACATCCGAGAAACTTATACTTAGTATAACTTACTATATATTGCCCGTTTTAGCTTAAGGTACGTAATATTTTCTTGCTTTATATATATATATATACTTTTTCTCTTTGCCTACTTTTTACTTCCAATTTTGTACGTGCGTTCGAGAAACTCACACCTAGTACAGCCCATGGTATATCACACGCCCCAGCTTAAGGTATGTAACGTTTTCTTTCTTATTTTGCTGCTTTATATACTAAGTATACTCTCCATCGCCTTATACTCTGCTTTTACTTTCGTACGCGTAATTGAGAAATTTATACCTAGTATAGCTTATAATATATCGTATATTATATTTCAAGGTACGTGATATTTTCTTGCTCTGTATACTATATATATATATACTTTGCCCACTTTGCACCTTTATCTTCGTATACGTAACTAAGAAATTCACGCCTAGTACAGCCTACGGTCTATTACCCGCTTTAGCCTAAGGTATATAATATTCTTCTGCTTATTTTCCCACTTATATACTATATATATACTCCCGATACTCCCTACGCATTTCCCCGTGTTGTATACTCTATAAGATAGCCCTTTTTAGTTTCTCCTAACCAATACATTATATAATTTGTAATTTATACTGCTCTGCCTTTTACTATGCTCTGACTGTCCAAGTCTCTGCCTGCCCCTACCTTTCGTACAATCCTATTATTCTTTGCCCCAGGTTGCCTATTAGTATTACCGTCCACCAGGTATTATATAAAATTCCAGCTAATGCTAATAATTAATAAGCTACAGTATTTACCGCTTTATATAGCTTATCCGCCTTATTCCTACCCCCGATAATATTTATAAGGTAAAATTACTTAATAAAAGTCTTATTATATACCCTATACCCCCACCCTAACCTTTACGTCGCGTGATATATCTGCAATGCAACCCTCCTTTTTTGTTGTCCTACCATTCCTTTAATTTTATGCTAAAATACGTAAATTTAATACGATTTTAAGTTTAAATTCCAAATATACGGAAAAGAAGAAACAGGAGTTGACTCTAACGGAACGCGTAGCCATTATAATTACGCGAAAGTTGGGGCGCTTACGTATCGAACTAGCTAAGGTTTTTAATTGCTATTCGATAACTATTACCCGTACTCTCGCCCACTTTTCCACCTATAAATTGGTAAAATCTTTGCCTTGTAATAGCCAGCTAAAGAAGATAAATAATGGAAATATACGATATATTAAGTATTTGCTTCGCTGGAACCCCTAAATAACCTAGGCAGCCCTTTAAGCCAGTTCCGGAGTAGGGTGCTGTATTATGACCCTTCATCGCTATTTGGGTAAGTATTTTCGACGTAAATAGCGCGTGCGTAAAAGAATTTTTCTTACGGACGCTTAAACCGCTACCAGGCTATAATATACCCGTTTTTAGTACCAAAAATAATAAAAATTAACTAAAGTATAAGGTTTCTTGTCGAGGGCTCTGTTTTACCCCGCGCCGCGCGTATACTAACCTCTATAAAGGGCTCCTTTTCTGACGAATGCTTAGTGCAAATAAGCCCTGAGACCCTAGGCGGCTGGATTTTCAGGGAGCTAGATACCAAATTTAGTAAAAACAACGTAAATCACGTTGTTTACGTTAAGGCTGAAATAATTAGGATAGTCTGGGGTAGGATCTGGAAGGGGAGGCGGTTAAACCTAGTTATTATAAGGCGAGACCCCCTTTTTAAGGGCAAAGGATATAGCTCCAATAGCTATATTTAGGCTTTGGAAGAAGGCCTGCTTCCAAACTACTACTTAAATTGTTTTTTTCAGCAAGATAACACCTGTATCCATACCTTAAGGCCGGTTAAAGAGTAAATAGAAACCTACGGAATTTGGGTTATCGACCACCCTTCTAAAAGCCCTGATATAAACCTTATAGAATACGTTTGGAAGGTAATAAAGGTTATCCTCCGAAAGGATTACCCTGAATTAGCAACCCTGAAAGATAATGAGGAAAATAAAGTAAAAGTAGATAAGGCTTTGCAGGCGGCGTAGTAGGTAGTATTATAAGATTTTATCGATAGGCTAATTAATTTAATACCGCGTTGCGTAGAGGCGTTAAGAAAAGTAAAAGGATGGTATATTAAATACTAAAGCTTAGGAACTGGGCTATTTAACGTAGTAGATTATTTAGATTTTAATTAAGTTTTGGGTAAGAAACGTATAAGTTAAGTGGTGTGGTGGTGAGTGGAAAAATGTAGGGTATGCAGGGTATAATAAGACTTTTGTAATGGTAGTTTATGTATAGCCTATAGTTGGTTATATCCAATATATTAATAACGCGTATAATAGCAATACTTCCTCGCGGACAGGCCAAAACTACTACCGCCGTTATTAAGTGGCCTACGGGTGTACTAGCGGATTATATCGATAATAAGAAGTATATTAACTTCTTCGTAGCCCCTTGGCCTTTTGTGTTGCAGAGCCTTACCGAGTACGCTAATATAGTTACCCATATAATTGTCCTAAAGTCGGGATCGTTTAATAAGGTTATACTTGTTAAGTACGATAACTTTATTAAGTGGTACCCGACGTGGCAAACCTTAATTAAGGATACTTAACGTGGAAATACTTTGGTATTAATATTAAAAAGCAAATAGCCGGACGACGGCCCTTATATAAACCGCTGTAGTACCGGGAATAAGAAGTTTTTTAAGTATTGCCTCGTTATATAAGGCCATTTTAATAATTTGTATTCCAATTACGTATTAGTAGATTAGAAGACGAAGTATTCCTATTACGGAGTAGGTGGGGGGGCTGATATAGGACCTGGTATATATACTACGGTATAGTTAGATAAAATAATTAATTTATATAATAGTTAAGTATAATACGCCTATTTCCTTTAAATCGAGTAAGACTTTAAAATACTAAACGTTAAAAAATATTAATACTAGTTTTAAATAAATAGTACTAAATTTTAGCGATAAGGAGGAAAATAATAATACCGATAACGGCTTATTATAATTTATTAATATAAGTTTAATTAAAACTAACGGTAATATTTTAAGCTTGAATTTGTATAATAAATTAATTAATTAGAGGAATAAAGCTATAGGTTATATAAAGGATTTAAAAAACGTTACGTATTAGGCCTTTTATCAAATTAAGGGCTTAGATGTAAAGGTATAGTGTTAAAAAGAGTATTTCGATAACCTTTTACAAAAAGGGGGTAAGGGTAAGAGTAGGTATTAGTTCTTATATAGCAATATAGTATAGGGTTTAGAGCTAGTGATTCTTGGATACGTTTCTTGGGCTTATACTATTATAAGCTAGGGTTACGAGTTTTAGTAGGATAATTGGGTAGTTAAGGGTAGTGATAGCGATGATGTACGTATGCTATGTAATGGTTTTTATATTAGAAGTTTATAGAGGTAATGGCGGATTTGTACGCCTGTGACCTGCGATGTTTTTTTATATTAAAAGTTTTTAATAGTAATAGTAGTCTTGTACGCCTATTATCTTGCCTGTATAAATAAAATATAATACGTTTGTAAAAATATAAGTCTATATAATTTGGGGATTCTTATTGTATAATGCCCTGCCTTTAGAAAATAGTTGATATTATAGCGGCGGCTGTTTGCGGCATTATACCTTGGATTTTGATAACTATATTGTACCTTGGGATTTTTGTTATATTATATAATATCTGATTTCTTTGGGAAGCTCTTATGTCTCTTATATATATATTTTAGAGATATTTTAAACGTATACGGGAATTTATTCTAATTATATCTAAATTTGTATCTTATATAATTTCGAAACTTTAATACGTAATTTATTAATTATCTTCTATATAATACAATACGCATCGTCTTTCTTATTGTATAATATAGCGCCTATAGTCTTAGTTGAAGGGGCTGTGGTGAGGTGTTATTAAATTGTAAGAAAAAAACAATTAATTATATTATATATTTTGGCTGGAAGCTCTCTGAATCGCATTTTTATAGTTGGCTTTTTATAAGGGTTTTTTAATCGAGTTTATAAAAATAAAAAAGCTTATTTGCTAAGAGGACCCTAAACCTTAAAATACCCTTATATTTACGCGGGATTATACCAAATCAAATCAAACCTTTTTCTAATACTACGTATTGTATAGTAAATTAAAAACGTATATATTAATCGCTAGAAACTGGCGATTTAATATATATCGGTTTCATTTATTTTAGTTAAGTAGCCGAATATGTATTATACTAATCGTACAGCAAGTTCAGACCTTTCACCCCCAATATCTTCTCACCCCTATATCTCAATAACTAAATATTGTACAGAAAATCTGAAGAAACAGAAGTTTTAGTTTTCTTCTTACGATTCGAACGGTACCATTTTTATAACTATACACCTTTGGGAACAAACTCGCGTCTACCCCCTATACAGTAATCGAGTCTACCCCCTGTTTCCTAGAAAAAGTGGGGCAAAAGAAACCGAGTCTAGTAGACTGCTGCGTGGACTATAGTTAGGCGATTCCTTGTGGGCATTGGAGGAGGCGTGCCCAGCGACAAGCACGACATTCGCCTCGGCGACGTGGTCGTGAGCATGCCCGAGGGCGCACACGGCGGCGTTGTGCAATACGATCTGGGTAAGCATACCGAGGACGGGTTTCAGCTGAAGGGTTTCCTATGGCCGCCGCCGCCGACGATCGTGCGGAGCGTCGTCGGGATGATGGGGCCCGACCTCCTTACTACGGAGAACAAGGTGAACCAGTTCCTATCGCAAATGCTAGCAGAGTCCCAGCGCCTCTCCACCTATGCACGCCCGTCGGTCGACCTTGATATCCTCTTCGAGCCAGACTATCCTCACGCTTCCGGCGAATCGACTTGCGCAAAGTGCGACCGATCCAAGACCGTCGCACGAAAACCCCGTCCCTCCACCCTCCCCGAAATACACTATGGCTTGATTGCCTCGGGGGATCGTGTGGTTAAGAGTGCGGCGAAGAGGGACTTGGCTAGGCAAGTCGTGGGTGACATACTCTGCTTCGAGGTGGAAGCGGCGGGCATTGCAACGGAGTTCTCGTGCATTACCATTCGCGGCATCTCTGACTATGCGGACTCGCACAAGAATGGCGCCTGGCAGTGCTATGCAGCGGCTGCTGCCGCAGCGTGTGCGAAAGCGCTGCTCTCCTATCTGGACCCAGAGAAGCTCTCGACCGACTCGACACCTCCCCATCGAAGCGGTCCTCACGCGACGTTCCCTTGCAGTATCAAGACACTCCACTACCTGGAAGATGGCGATATTGAGTGCGTGTATATCCAGCTCCCGTTGAAGGGACAGCCAGCTAATGTATTCTTCTCAGCATCGTCTTCGTGCACGGCCTTGCCGGTAATCGCGACAAGACGTGGACCGCCCAAGACGCGTCCGAGCCGTGGCCGAAGACGCTCCTTCCGTCCAAACTCCCGACCGCCCGTATACTCACCTTCGGATACGATCCATATGTAGCCGACTGGTGAGGCGTAGTGTTGCAGAATCGGATCGCAGACCACGCGTGGAACCTGCTGACGTCGCTCGCGTCGTATCGGGAGGGCGATGACACGGTAGGTGGTGTTAACGCCGGTGAGTGAAAGTGCCGCGCTGATAGAGGCAGAATGAGCGACCAATTGTATTTGTCTGCCACAGCCTGGGAGGCTTGGTCTGCAAAGATGTAAGAGCATGCTCCAAGGCTGGTTCGTCGCTGATTGTAGCAGGCCTTGGTCAGATCGATGGAGCGAGCCGAGCGACACGTCCAGAACATCGTTCGTTCGACCCGCGGAATAGCCTTCCTAGGGACGCCGCACCACGGCGCTGGTCAGCTCTTGTCCCTGACGATCGGAACCGTCAAGCAGACAAACACAGACATAGTCGAGGCCCTCAGGCGCGACTCTGAGGTGCTTGCGCCCATTCAAGACACCTTTCACACAATGGTCATGGCTCGCAACAGGGAGGGACTGCCGCCGATCGAGATTAGCTGCTTCTTCGAGCAGCTGCCTCTGCCGGCAGTTGGCTTGGTGGGTTTGGCAGGATTCGCTTCGTTGTGGGATGCTAACGCCTGGACGTAGGTCGTGCCGTAGGATTCGGCGACTCTCCCCGGGTACATTTCCATTGGAATCCGCGGGGGACCACATCGGAATGACCAAGTTCGTCAGCGCAGACGACCCAGGGTTTGTGGCCGTCTTCAAGGAGCTTCGTAGGTGGATCAGAGACATGGCTGCAGTTGAGACGCTTCGGCATGCTGCATCAGATCGCAGTCGCGCAGAGCAACAGAGCAGTGATGATCAACAGCAGCGGGCTAAAGTCAGCATGGTGTTTCGCATCCGCGGCGTGCCACTGGGCTGGGATGTCCACCAGCTGAAGTCATTCCTCGCCCAGCAAGAGGAACTTCAACCTCGCGGTGGCTCCGTCGGCCCAGTAATCTCATCCTTGGCTGGCGATATCCACGGGCGTTCGAGAGTCGCCACGGCGACTTTCTCGGACCTTCCGCCCGCTTTCCGAGTGGGCACACTTTGGAGCACGAATCTACCATCCCTCCCGGACCAGCCGTCGCTTTTCGGCCAGCCAGCACGACTCACGTTAGACAACCACTTTCATGGCATCACCACTCTCTATTCTCCCGCACCGGAGGATCACAAAATAGAGTGAGTATGGCCCTTGATATTGTCATGCACGCTAACGCCTTCAGCATTGTTGCCATCTCCGGCTGGGGTGGTCATGTATTCGGATCCTTCAAAGAGAGGGGTGGGGAGCATATGTGGTTACGCGATGCTCTCCCTCACGACCTTATGCTTAAGAACGGCGACCGTCCAATCGCACGAGTGATGATTTACGGCTACGACTCGAGCGTCGCTTAAAGCGACGCCATGCAGGGCCTGGAAGACCTCGCATTGTCTTTCAACACCAGCCTCCTGGCGCTGACTGGCGCGAGCATCAAGCCGATCCTCATCATCGCGCATAGCTTAGGTGGGCTAGTTGTCAAGCAGGTAAGTAGCCCACCGTCGGCATCCTCCAATTCCATGGGCATTTTCTCATCAGGCAGGCCCTTATTTCGCTCTCAAAGTCAAAGATTCGAGAGGATCAAGATCTCATTCGAGCAGTATATGGGATCACCTTCTTTGGGGTACCGCACGACGGCATGGATATAAGTTCGCTCATCCCCATGGTTGGTGATGGACTGAATTGGTCTCTTGTCGAGTCTATCAGACAAGTCAATCCGCAGGCTCTAAGAGCCCAGCATCGAGACTTCCAGACGGCACTTGGCGCCGAAGGAGACTCGGAGGTGTTTTGCTTTTACGAAACCCTCATGTCCCCTACTGCGCAACAGGTAAACGCCGAGCCCATTTGCTCTCTTGAACGCCAAGGCTGACGTATGGGCAGGACGGCCACGGCAACTGGGCCATGAATGGAAGGCCAGCAATTCTGGTCACGAAGTCATCTGCAACCCACTGCCGCCATTGGGAAGATGGCCCCGAGCACCTCTGCCCGATTGCCCGTACTCATTCGGATATAGTCAAGTTTGGAACACATGACGATGAGTACGAGAAAGTCCTTCAGAGGTTGAAGGGACTGGCGCGGCGTGCGAGACAGAGAGGCACCCGTGCACAGAAGGTAACGCGTCTTGAGCTAGGGCCGGGATCGGTGGTTGATACAGCCCCTACGGCAACAGATACGGCTTCTACTGCCCAGAGTTCGAAGGTGGCCGAGTACCCCTTTCCAGGAGGCGACGAGCCCGGGGATTGGAAAGAGGAGCACGCCCACGACGGAAGCGAAGGAGGCAGGTCAAACGCCGTTGGCAGCGACTCCAGCGACGTCGACGACCTTACCGTCAACGGCATCAATGCCCAGGAAGTCGTCCACCACCTGACGGCCGATCCCGATTTCGAAGTTCTAGTCCTCGGGTTCAAGGACATCGTCGAACAGTACGCCGTCAACAAACTTGCTGTCATTCAGAACCGCGTTTCCGAGGCATTCGCAAGGAGGTCGGTGCAACCCTGCCCGGAGAGCCCGTCGTGTAGTGCTCGTTTTCAAGTCGACTGGGACCTGGAGGGTTACCTGCAGACGGCTTACGACGGCGGAACTTCTCAGAACTTGAGAAGCATCGTTGCCACCGTCGGTGTGCTCCCGGAGGCGCAGCTCTGCACAATCGGAGAGTACTTTAAGCAGGTCGAAACCTGGAAGCCGTACCAGACGGACCTGTTGAAGGCCCTGCAGGAGGCTCTTGGTCAACGGAAAATGAAGGGTGAAACGCAGGGAGAGAACCCTGTGCCCCCGGGTATGTTCTCGCATGACTACATGATTAATACTCGACGAGGGTGTCTACGTCTTGGTCTATACCTTGGGCTGACATCTTGCCACAGCTACCGCAGTCGAACCACTTACGGGGAATAGCCTCTCGATTGACTTAGATTCCAATACCGTCACCGCCAGCGGATCCGAGGAATTCGCGGTGGTTATTGCCCAGCAACTGGGGTGGCTGGCTGCGCTTGCCTGCGACAATGGGAGCCTCGGCGAGACCCGGTACGCCTACGTTCGCGTCAAAGAGCTGCCGGACAGCCCGCCGGAGACACCCCACACGGGACCACTATTCGGCGTGAGTGTCAACCTAGAGAGGCCGCCGCAAGAAGACGAAAGCGGAGGTTGCTGGACCGAAATCCTCGGTCCCTCGGTTCTCATCACTGGCTATCCGATCAAGAAACGCCTACACCGTGAGCGAGGCTTGGAGGTGAGCCCGCGGACCATGGCAGGACTCGCCGGGATCCCGGTCGCCGTCACCTTCGGCGGCGGTTTCGTGTTCAAGGGCCCATACCACGCGCTTGTTCCCATCGAAAAGTTCGACACGTCGGTCCAATGGCATGTCATCGCGTCCACCGTCAAACAAGGGGAACTTAAATGGCGCGACATCCTCGAGCGCTGCAAGACTCGCGTGCGCCACGACGGAGAGCAAGACGACTTTTTGGAGGCGAGGAGCTTCTTCGGCTGGTGTCGGTCGGTCGTCTGCGACCTGGGTTCTACTAGTACGACAACACCTGCCGGACCCCTCCCGCGCTTCTCTGACCGCAAATGCTGACTCTTAGTGCTACTTACCAAGAAGTAAGAGACACCTACGACTCTACGACCTTCGACCCCTCGGGCTTGAAGAAACTTACCGGTTTCGCCTTTGTCCAAATCAACAAGATCACCGGTACATTTGGAATCAGCAAAGAAGGCAAAGGCGAAATCGCGGTAGAGATGGCCTTCGCGCGACACAAGGGCGTTAAACGAGAGCAGATATCTAACCATTACGAAAACTCCCTGAGAAGGGCAAAGAACATCCCAGTCATCCTCCACGGCACGAAAGACCGTCGGGCAATACAGACAGACGGAGAGGAGGCGGTGCTGCACCTACTACTCCACCGGCGGCAGGTATGGCAAGAGGGTCCGAATCGCTCGGAGCTGGGCCCGAGGGAGTGCCTCGAGGCAGCCAGCCCCGGACCGGCCGACCCGGTCAGAACCGCGATGGAACTCAACTGCGAGAGGTTATACCGCACGGCCACCCCAAACGACAAGCCCGGGAAGGAGCCCATCTCCTTCAAAACGGAGGTGTCTATCCTACTCCACATTCTCGAGTGTTTCCAAGCGTACCTCTACGAAGAAAGCGACGACAAGCAGTACCCCTTGCCGCTGAAACGGCCGCCGGGGTCGGGGGTCCTCTACGGATGGGAGTATGATGAAGTCGTCGAGGACAAGGAGACCCGCTTCTACAGTCGCAAAGAGGAACTCGACGCGAGCTGTGGCGACTGGCCGCACTACGCCCGGGGAATCAAGGCGGTCCCGCTGTTCGTAGGCCACCTCGGCGCCGTGATACAGCCAGAGCGGCCGGAGCAGTTGTGCGCCGGGTTCCGCGAGTTGCCGGCCAGCAAGGGCTACCTGGCCGTCCGGAGCGCGGCGCTCTGGCGCCTCTTCCACAAGCAAGGTGACCTGGACAAGCAGCTGCGCCTAACCGACGAGGACCACACGCTCTTCGGATGGTGCCAGCTCCACGGGCAGTGCGGGCACGACGCGGGCCAGCGCGAGGCGTGCTGCTGTGGCGGCCGGGTCCAGATGGTGGTGAAGGGCCAGGACTTGCGCCGCTGGCGCGAGAAGGCGGCGAAGAAGGCGGAGACGGCGGGGTTGTCCCACTACGTCAGGCCTAAGCGGCTGGCGGCCGACAGCAAAGCCTGCGTCCTCCTCGGCCGTGACAAGGACGTCTTCGAGATGTAGAAGTCGTCGAAGGTTTGGAACCGCATTTGGGGGATGCAGGCTAAGATCGCGGCAGCCCGAAGGGAGGAGGACTGGGCCGCCGACGAGGACAGCGGTGGAGATGAAGAGGGAGCCGGAGGCGAGGCCCCACCCGCGGTTATTGCCGAGTTGGCCGCGGAGTAGCCGCCGGGAGGCGTGCGGGAGGGGCAGGACGGCGTCTAGGCATGGTTCTTCCGGTATATCAAGGCGGGTAGCGGTTTCGTCTACGACGAGGACTTCCCTTCCTCCTCCTGCCGTCACTGCACCTGTTGCCCCAAAGGTGAAAGTCCCTGCGCCAGTGCCTGCTCCAGCTCCCCTCTCGGTGTCAGCACCCGTCGTCCCCTCACCAGCCCCAATCCCAGCCACGGCGAAAAAGCAAAAGAAATATGCCCCTGGCGCACTGATCCCCACAACCGAACACGCCGCGCGCGAAGCGCAGCGAAGCGCAGCGAAGAGAAGCGCTTGCAAGACTATTAGACGTATCAAGCGCAGAAGCAAGCAAGCTTGCAGAAGCAGCAGGCGCAGATGAACGGTGCAGGTGCCAGTGGTGGTGGTGTGGGAGG
>Ga0247760_1001391_pt1 | contig 22630 bp, 19 predicted proteins | sample UWRJL171409R4_FD_179936 | JGI IMG/M metagenome (GOLD analysis project Ga0247760, IMG submission 179936) | Plant litter microbial communities from Arlington Agricultural Research Station in Wisconsin, United States - UWRJ-L171-409R-4 | ecosystem: Environmental > Terrestrial > Plant litter >... | reverse complement strand
TTCCAAATCTGAAAAAAAAAAAAAAAAAAAGAACGGGTTTCTTCTTCTTCCCCCTGTGCGCAAAGCGTAAGGAGCTTCTGCCGGGTTGCGGTGGTGCCCTTGAGGGCGGAGAACTTGGTGGCGCGGGGGCAACGAGGGCGGAGTTCAGGTTTGGCGAGGAAGTCGGTTTCGTGGACGGAGGATTGAGGTTGAGAGTGAGATGTTATGGAGAGGTAGATTCAAATCAGTCTCCTCGGTACGAACAGTATCGTAGGTGTGCCTGCGAAGACGGAATGTGCGGCGGGTAGCGGAATGCCATGCAAATACGGGATTCCATGTAATCGATGATATTGGGAGTCTCCCGTAATATTACGAATTCCAAGTGTCGGCTCATAATACTTTGTCTGCCTTGTCGCTGGGTACTCCGTAAGCCGGCTGCACTGCTGGGTGAAAGGAAGGAAAAAGCATCCCCCATGTCTTCGGGCACGGCTTATGAAGCTGTGTTCAATATCCCCAGCCAAGTCCTCTCTCCCTGCCATGCTGACAATCTCGTAACCATTTTCATGTGGCTCCCGAAGCGGTGGTGTGCTAGACGGGATCGGGGCTGAGTCGGAAAACGGCACATTAGTGGTTATCCCAAGACTCAATGTCAGCCCGGGTAATATAGCAATAACATCGTCCTGCCAAGCAACCATTACAACGCTGCAGCGGGCGTGTAGACCCCTAATCACTAGGTACCGTCTCTCGAATATTTCTTGAAGCATGATACACCGGCGCTGCAGCGAGAATTTTCCAAGTCACTGGGGAATGACAGGTCAATGGTCAGGTCGGACGGTTAGTCACTTACTTTGCCCCGCCGCTAGGCCTCAATGAGCAAGCGAACCCTTGTTGGAGACCGGGACGTATCCGTTGCCATTGGGGTAACAGGTTGTACACCTTGGTGGGGATTGGCGCTGTTGCAGCCTGAATGCGTGAAGATGATGGCCTGGCTCAGAAACTGGCGAGCCTGGAGGTTCCTGTCTCACCTGTAGCAGTTGAGTTCAAGAAGTCGGTGTCCGAACCGTTGGGGTAAATCGACGACGGTGGGGGTGGGCCGTGGATCACTAGGACTCTTGTTCTCGGGGTTTGCTCGGGTAAAAGAGTCCACTCTAGATGACGGAGAGCTCGGAAACTTTATACTTTTCGCGACAAAAGATTGCGAGCAAGGGAAAAAAGACAAAAGGAACCCAGTCTCGTTCCTCTCCCTGAGGCTGGGGGACGAAAATTGGAAAATCGGTGTGAACATGGAACTTTCAAGCCGCACGGGCTTAGTTGGTGAGGGTGAGGTTGCCACCGCGGCGATGGTACCTTTGTTCGATACCTTACGTAGCTTGAAGTGGAAAATACTGCCGACGTCGTCCAGGTGTGGGGGTGGGTGGAAATTTTCCCCCTGTTGAGGTTACGCGAGGGATTCGACCAAAGGGATCCATGCGCCAGGCGATCTCCGTCAGCTGATGATGCCGTTAGTGATATCTCGTGCATGTTAGTATCCCTTGGTTGTGACAGCCTCGCACGTTGTACGTGGTCTTCCCTGTGCGATCGCAAAGTATTTAGTTTGATCCCGAGTCGGACACGGATGTTAAGCTGAGGAAGAAGATGAAAAATACAGATGCTATTCTATCAAGACCATAAGATAACTATTGATCCCGCCCTGCAGTCGCCATCGCGCCCCCCCTGTCCATTACTTTTCCATTCAAAGAGCCTAGTAGGAGTAAATCTAGAACGACTTGCGAGTCAAAACATCCTAGCACCGCTTGGCATCTCCGAGGTCGGCTGAGCCACCCACGCATTAGGCGGCTATATCCAATACTTTTCTTCACTAATACATTTAATTATACAACTAGCCAGTTTAGGCCCTTACGTATTCTTTCTTTCGTTGCATTTATCATTGTCAAGTCACTGTACCACTTATTTTTATTTTATATAATATTTATATTTTTTACTAGCAAATCTCGAACAGAAGTTAGTTTCCTCATTTTTACTAGGGTTTTATCCTTTCCACGCTTTTGAAGTTTCGTCAAGGCTCGTTTTATTTCGCCTTCATACGGAGTACTTAAACTCGCTGGCTGTTTTTTTGCCCATCGTTTTGATATTAACGTGCGTGATAAGCGAGTCAGCCAGACAAGCAAGTCAGCCACTTTCCGACGCGACGCGCCTCTTCTGCACAAAATACCATTTCTTTCCACAACCAATAATGGAAACTACTTCGTATAAAGCTAGGATAAACCTAGTACTTAACGCTCTTCAAAGGGATCCAAAGCTTAGTAACCAAGCTACAGTAAAGATTTATACTATTAATAAAAATACCCTTCGTAACCGATACGCTGGCCGGCTTGTATAATGCGATGTTTTAGCCAACTCGTATAAACTTACGGATTTAAAAAAGAAAATAATTATTCAATATATTATTAAGCTATATATACGCGTATTTCACCCCCGGCTTTCGTACGTAGAAGATATAGCTAATTGATTGCTACGCGAACGCAATACGCCCAAAATAGGCGTATGATGGGCTTATAACTTTATTAAGCGCCAATTAAAACTTCGGATGCGTTTTATGCGTAAATATAACTACTAGAAGGCCAAATGCGAAGATCTAAAAATTATTCGCGAGTAGTTTACGCTTATATACAATATAAAGGTTAAATATAGAATCCTTAATAATGATATATATAATTTCGACGAAACCGGTTTTATAATGGGTATTATTATCGCTATTATGGTAGTTACTGCCTCGGACGGCCGCAGTAGGGCCAAATAGGCCCAGCCTAGTAATCGAAAGTGGGCTATAATTATTTAAGGAGTAAATACCTTGGGCTGGGCCATCCCGTTATTTATTATCTTGGCTGGGCAATATTACTTTGCTAATTGGTATCGAGAGTATAACCTTCCGGCTAATTAGCGTATTGTAATAATTGATAATAGTTGGATTACTAATGAGAAAGGTATAGATTAGATTTGGTATTTTAATTTCTATATAGCATCTCGTATGAAGGGTAAATATCAGCTACTTATCCTTAACGGCTACGATAGCCACTACTCTAAAGAATTTAAAACCTACTACTAAGAGTATAATATTATTATACTTTATATACCTCCGTACTTTTCTTACTTACTTTAGTTATTAAATATTGGTTGTTTTAGGCTGTTGAAGAAGGCGTATAGCTGCTAGATTGAGTAGTTAATGCGAATAAATATTATATATATTAATAAGTTGGAATTTTTCTATACGTTTAAAGAGGCGTTTTTTATTTTGATTATAGAAAAAAATATCCAGGGGGGGTTTGCTGGAGCCGGCCTTGTACTGTACAACCTAAAAAGGGTAATATTTAAGCTAGATGTACGTATTCGGACCCCAATACCCCCAGCTTTAAGCCCAGATATAGCATTACCTTAGGTTTCCCAAATACTATATAACCCTCGAGAGGCTACCTCGCAATTAGTATTTATCAAAACTCGAATTTCCAACCATTAGGGCAGCTTTCCAACCTTAATATTAATTACCGTAAATCGATTAGCTAAAGGTACGATGGCTGTGATGCATGAGGTGGCTCTTTTCCGTATAGAGGTCTCGGTACTACGCAAGGCTAATAAAGGCCTTAGTAAGTGACGAAGAGCTAAAAAAATACGTATACGGCTTGGGGGGTCACTTACTGTACAAGAGGCACAGGATCTACTAAATCAGAAGGCTGTAGGTGAGTAGCTGGCTCAGGAAGGACGTTAAAATGGTAGTAGTACAGGAGAGTCTCGTACGAAGATTCGGTATTGTGGCGTGTGTGGCAAGCCTGGCCATAATGCACGCACGTGCAAGGAAGCTGCAGAATTGTTTGATTCATCTGTTTCCAATTCAGTTATAGTTATTTCATAGTATTGTGGTTGTATAATTGAGGATACTTGTCGTGGGGTGGTAGAAAGTGGCTGACTCGCTTGTCTGGCTGACTCGCTTATCACGCACGTTACTTGTTAGAAATGCCACTTGGCTGCGCCCGCCACAAAGGGATAATCCGAGCGGCGCTTCACCACATCAGCAGCACTCTTTGGGATCATGTCTCGAAACGGATTAGACTCCTCTATAGTTAAACTTGTTGTGGTCCAAACCATTGAAGATTGGTCCTCCAGATCTGAACTCGAAAGTCACTTGGCCGCTGCCATCGGCATCGCCGCTATCTGAATTTCCCGGGGCATCCATGACATGGACAAGATTTTACTTTTGTTCGCTGTGGAGAGGAAGAGCCAGAATACCAGGTCTTCTCCAACTGATGAGCCTTGTGGCGGGCTGCTTATTGTGTAGAGTTCCGTGACGCCGGCGATCCTGTGTAGTTGGGGCTCTCTATTTTCCGGACAAGGTACTGATCAATAATTATGGCAAAAACAGATTTTCCCGAAACAACCATCAAGCTCGCAAGTGCCACGTCACTGCCCGGCCTCAACATGAACGCTTCAACGTGATGACGAGATGTCTTGGCAATACTGAATGACTTATCCTTGCCCTGAGATTCAACCATCTGATCGAGCTCGATGCCTAGTTGGGTAAAAGTTGCCCCATGAGTCCGTGTCAGCCTCCATGTCGTTTGCACACGCGCCGCGTGTGACCTGGAGATGGGCAAGAGTCGAGTGGCAGAAATTGAGCAATGATATTCGACTTAATAACTACCCTTTCCAGTCGTCAAGGATTCTTTCCCCCCGTTCCCGACTTTTGTGGCCAGCGCACACTCTCTCCTACGACCACCATCGACTCATGCATGTAATTCACGTGAGTCTCCGCGTTAGCATCAATGATGGGCCCGGCTGGATGCTACAACGTTCTTGGCCGCTCTATGGTGGTTGGAGGACCAAGGAGAAGGCGATGATTGGCATGAGCTACTGTAATCTCGCCGTTGCAGTGTTACTTTACGTCGAGTATACCCGGTTTTCTATGGCGACTTGCAGGTTGGCATCTATGATGCCTGCTCAGACCCAGAACTGTTGCGAGGGGTCGCAAATCCATAATTCTTGGTCGGGCTTAGGGGTGGACTCCCACTCACAAAAGGGGAAAACTCGATGCAGAAATATGCCAGCCCCTCTCACCCAGCCCTGCGTCAATAACAGCAAAGCCCACAACTTCTGTATACTTTGAAAGGGGTGTGGCTCAATGCGGCGGTTGACTAAATCATCTTGACGCGGTCCTGTGTGTCAAGGGTGCGGTGATAATCGTGGTCTCAGTGACCGTGGCTTCACTGTGGGTTGCAAAGAGGGGAATTCGAGGGCATGTCTGACAGGTCTTTTTCGCCATGCTGTGGGCCGACCAGGCCTATGAATGCCTCTTGGTCGAGATTTATGTCGAGATGCCGTACAGACAACACCTCGGCCATGGAGAATGCGACAAACGGCAAGAGTTCGGCGTTGGAGAGCAGCGTCACTCTCGGGAACCCGACACTCAACGAGCCGACGGCCCATCCCCCAACAATGATACCATCAGCTCGACCACCACTAGTCCAGCCAATCCAAAGGAGCAAGGTACGGACAAAAAAAATGCCCAATCGCGGCCCGGCCACGAACAACAATACGAAGTCGCCAAAGACCCAACTCAAGCCAGACAGTTCGAGCCAGAGACTAGCGCCGCGGCAACCCAGATACCGGACACTGTTGCCCCTTTGCGCCTGGGAATGAAGGACTTGGGGGAGAATCTCATCTCCAGGTTTAGGCATCTTATACGAAACGGCAGAATCGAGGGCTCCAAGGTACCTGTGGCACTCGACTTTGACTGGAGATTCCTCGACACGCGGATCAAGTCACTCCGTGATCACTAGGGTGGTTCTCAGTACGATGAAATGCCATCAAAGATCAGGAAGTGGTCACGCGCTTGCTCCTTCGCATGGCCAAAGATATGCCCGGGAAATCCAGCTCGCAGCAGACCTCACGAGAATCCACGCAGGGGTCGAGGTTGACGTCGAGGATGATGTTGAGGCTAGGCTTAAACATCTACTCGACAAACCCCCGCCACCGCCTGTACCTTACTACGTTAGACCCCTGCCCAATCGTCGGACCTCGCCAGCCTCTTCCCGTCCAACCTGCTGGGACATCTCGGGACGGGCTGAATTCGCGGCGTGACCGACTTGTACTGCCACCTCGGCGCACTCAGTGCCTGGATCCGGCAAGCCCTTCAACCACGAAGAGGCCGAGATGCGTTCCCCTACAACCTCAACGTCTTTTACCTTTTCTAGCAACCCCTTCGGATATGGCTTCCGTTATACCGTTTCCCGGCTATAACTAAGACGAGTCTCAAATTTCGATTAAACGACCCCGTCGCCAAAAAGATGCGCCATGAACAGGCGCCACCATCCACCGCTTCTGAGGATGACGCCGTCTCTGTATTGGCATGCAGTATGAGCGAGAGCAGTGCATCATCCCATGGTGAACTCGGGAGCAATTCATCCACCCCACGCTCACAACAAGCCCGGGGGTTGGGACCTGGGGCTCACAGCAGTAGTGCGAGTAAGAAGGTTGATTTCGTCCTGATGCTGCACACTTCACAAACCTCAGACATCGGAAACGCCATCCATTCCAGAACACTGGAACTCGGCGGGACCCCACGGCCTTTCTTCAACCAGATATCGTATACAGCCATTCCGCGCTATCTCATTAGCGTTGCCATTGAGACCAAGACGGCGATATGCTCGCGAGACCCCGTGGTGCAACTAGGCATCTGGACCGCCACGTGGCATCGGAGGATGGACATGTTTCGCACGGCGTTTGACATGACAAACATGGGCACCGTTGTGTCTCTCCCGCTGGTTACCATTGTCGGCCACGAATAAAGTTTGTACTTTGCGGTAGACAAGGGAGACCGCATTGCCATGGTGGGGCCCACGCCCATGGGCTCAAGACACACCGTTGAGGGGGAGTATCAGCTTTTGGCGTGCCTGCGGGTTTTGAGAGAGTGGATTGTCCATAGAGGGTTTACGGCTTGGCTGAAGACTTGGTTCGGGTGAGCTGGAGGATGAGACTTTCTTCATGTGACTGACCGATGAAAAGCCATTGCCATGAGAAAAGACAGCTGAGGGCCTACCAAAAATACCAGGGCACTTGCCGAGGGATCATCAGGGTTGACAGAAAAAAAGGAACAAGGCGCCGAAACCAAAAATCGTCATATTCAGCGTGAATTAACGAGTACGTCGTCTTGACGCTATCATAGGTAAATAGAATGTATCATGGCAATATGCCAGACTTACAGCTTTGGCTCCAAGAACAAGGCAGAGATATTTCAGGGTATATTAAAACTCGCTATTTATTTCTCAGACTCAGCAAACTCCAGATACTTTGATATTTTTCATCTGAAAAAAAAACATGCACACAATCTATCCTCGCTTCCCTTTGTATCAAATACCGCCGCCACGAAACCGCTCAAACGCGTGCCAAAGCCAAGACGGTATTATCCTCGGCCGCCTCGCCTCCTCCTGCGCCCTCTTCTCCCTGGCCCGTGCCTCTCGCTCCTCCCTCTCACGCCTCTTTCTCAAAATTTCCTCTATTGCTCTAGTCATTTCCCGCTCCTCCTCATCTTCTTCGCGGGAAAATGGGTCGGGATACGGATGAAACCCCACTTCCGGACCGTGGGGCAGCTTCTGTCTTCTCCATAACTCGCGGGCCGAGAGGGATTCTCTGTCAAGGCGGTCCAGCCAGGCCATAATGGTGTAAAAAAGCTCATGTGTGTCGACCCAGTAGTAGTAGTAGGATATTTCTTGTCGTTGTTGTTCCTGCCGCTTATCCCACGTCTTATTTTTCCATTTCTTCAACCGCTCATCCTGCTTGTGCACCCGCATGGCGAGTGACCACAGTTCAATATCCAACTCGTTGCTGCGCTTTTCAATGTCCAGCAGCCGGTGGCAATCCCGCTCCAGCATATCCAACCAAGCATTGACGGGCTCGTATCCCTTTTCTAACAACTCCAAATGCGTGCGGGATTCGTTTAATTCGCCCAAAATCCGTCCGATGCCAACGTGTACGTCCCGACTCGAGGCAAGGATGCTTTCTGCCAAGGCGGCCCGGTCGAGATTCTCATACCATGTCTCTTCAGCCTCGCGCCTTTCACGGGTCCACTCGACAACCATCTGTTTGTATTTCTCCCGGGACATGCCCGCGGCCGGTATCGGATGACGGTCAAAATGAGCCCTTATATCTGGCCAAGGACCAGCCATGCGTGTTACGAGGGTTTCCCAAAAGTGACCAAGCCCGCTATGGTAAGCCCTCGCGCGGGGGAGGAATTCGCTCAGCGCCTGGCGAGATTGGTTGACATGGGCAAGGATTTCTTGTATATGGGAACCGTAAATGTTAAAGTTGAGAGTAAACCAAGTGAGGCCGCCGAGTAGCACTTCTTCTACTTCTTCTTTGGGAGCAAATAGTGGATCCTCGTACATATCTGCGAGGATGGCCGAAGCGGGAAAGGTGGGTAGGCTGGCGTTGCTGGCTTCGGTCAAGATGCGCTCGCCCCAGCGTGCCAAAGTGCGGCGCATATGGGCAAGGGCCCTTTGCATAAGAAATGAAGCATGGTTGGGTTCCGTGGGGTTGAAGGTTTGGCGTATAACCGAATGCTGCTCCCAACTGATTGTGAAAAACGGAGTGGTAATATCACGGCAGTTGTCACCGCGACTTGGTGCTCCCCCAATCCCGAGTCTGGTCGCCGTGGTTCCCCTTGTTCCTGAGGGAGAAAATCGCCATGAACCAGGCAAAAATCGTCTACCGTACTCGCTACTGATGTCCCTAAATCGACGTGAGGTCCCCTGATGAAGCTTTCGCCCTGGACGGGGAAAACTCGATCATAACCCGTGACGGAAAACCCCGTGCTGTCGAGAATCGCTGCGATACCCCCGGAGCTGGTATTGAAAAAGGCTTGTGAGTACATTTCCAGCGGGCGCGAGATAAGGTCGATAACTTGGTCGGTAATATCCACAACCTTGAATATAGGTTCCAGCTCCGCGGGGTAGTAGTAGTGGTTTGTCGTGCGTTGGTATATGAGGCTGCCAACCATGCCGAGACCGAGCAGGAACAAGCGGGCCAGCCATCGCCAGTACGGGGCCGGGAGAATGCGAACCCCGACGAATAAGCCGAGACAAACAAACGCCCATCCGACGGTCCATTCAAACGGCGCCTCGGACATGACCGGGAGAGGAGGAGGGCGATTGGTATACGCAGCCCCGCTGAGCCGGAATCAGCGAGCCGCTGATCGGCGCCCCCGCTATAACCCTAACCCTGCAGCCACACCACCGGCGAATTCCGCGGATATCTACGGCCTGGCAGGGGTGGCCGCCATGCTTATTCCGAGATATCTACGGCGCCGGCTGATCCGGCTGCTGATTCGCCGTAGGCCCTGCAGACCCCGCTATCCTACAGCGCACTAATGTACTGAAGCCATCTACTACGGCGGCGCTAGGCGGCCTGAAGATTGCTAATAACGCTATTTTCGGGGTCTACAGCGGCCCCCCGATTTCGTTCCCCGTTGCCGACCTTTACTTCTTTCCGGTTTTGTAAGTGCGGGCCGGCCTCTTCTGCGCTATGGCTCCCCTTAAGCGGCGACTGCGGGCAGCGGCGCTGGCGCCGGCGGCGCTATTGATTACGGTAGTAGGGCCCGCTGGTACGGAACAACTTTTAGCCGGCCAGTAGAAAACGTATATTACGATTACAGCGGCCCCGGAACGCGTTATTATTAATAACGCCGAATTATACGCTAACGTATAGAATATCCTTACTATAATTAAAGCGGCGCAGCTAAAGAATACGGTAACGGCGTATAAGCCGAAGTAGGAGGAATTCCGGCGGTTTTGCTAGTGAAAGTAGTACCAGGACGGCGAAACGGTAACGGAGGATAAGCTTTTCCTTTTTCTTGTAGAAGATATCGTTAACCGGCCTTTACGGTTACGGAGCCGGAAGGCTAACGGAGATATACCGCTCTCGGAAACCTAACTTACGTAGCGGTCGGTCCGGATTTACGTTACGGCGATTACGGACCTTTACCGGGCCCAGAGAACGCTTGGTATAAATACCTACCCTTCCCCCCGGGAGGATAACGCCCGGGAATATATTAAATCCCTATAACGCCGTGATACGGAGCGGTAAAAAGCTAATTACGCCGATAAGGGCCGGGATACGTTTCTTAACGGTTACTCCAAAGATAACCTAAAGCGGATTACTAGTAAGTTGTAAAGCTATACCTCCGGCTAGTTGGCCGAATACTACCTCTGGATCTTAGTAGATATACTTCTCGGTTACTATATGCTTACCCGGGGCGGCGATTATTAGTATCTCGAGATATTGGACCTTTTTACGTTTAAGTTTCCCGGCGAAGGTCCTACTTGGTATATATTACTTATTATTACTACTCGTACCGGTAAGTAGAATTAATACGGCCGCTTGGAAACGGCCAGCGTATTTCGGAGCTGGGATCCGGCTATTTGCGTTTTCGGCGCCGTAACCTTTTATCTCCTTCTCTAGTAGGATTTTACTAATAAGCCGTTTCCCAGCTTCAAAAGCCAATTACAGTAGTATAATATCTAGCTACTTAAAAGTACTAAAACCGGGCCTACCTCCAAGTTAGCGTATAATAGCCAACGTAATTGGGTTATTAAGGCGTTTAAATACGCCGGTATCCAGTTGAATAAAAAGACCTATATCGGCCAAAACTCCGGAGCCAAGACGGCGGAGTTAAAGGGGGTAAGCGAAGCGTAGATTCGGCGCGTTGGCCGGTAGAATTAGGAGTAGATAGTTGGTTATTATTTGAACTTCCTACCCCGGAAGTTCATACGGATTATAGCCGGCTATCCGGCGTAAATAGGGGGGTTTAAAATACGCCGAAGCTGGGTATTAGCTCCGGACTTGCTATTAACAATAATTTGGCCGGATTTAAACCAGTAGGTTGGTAAATTCGGCCCTAATCCGGGGTAAATATAAAACCTTATGGCTACTGGTTTTACGGACTTATTGTTTTATTTCCAGGAAGTTATTTTAGAAGATTTGGTACCGTTAATATAGTAGTTTCCAAAATCTGTAATATAGAACCATCCGGTATTTCAATATTAAGACTACAGGTTATACGCGCGCTGGATAGCGGATTTAATAGATAAGGGAGAGCGGCCTAGCCAACTAGCCGTTTTAACGTAGGCGTTACCGGTTTTTACCGAGTATTTAAAGGCGGCTGAAGTTAGGAAAGAAGCGTAGATCGCCGAGTTTTCGGTAGCTTTAACGACTGAGATCCGTACGGTAAAAGAACGGCTTGCCGGTACCTACCAGGCCTTTATACGAGAGATCCTTGCCGGTAGCGTCTTTTGGCTCCAGTCGCTACCGGGTCCGGCTTCGTTACCCGGTCCAGCTTCGCTGCCGGCGCCGGCCTTGATACCGGTACCGATTTTAACCCCTGCGGTAGTTCCAAGCCTAAGTCCGGCTCCTACCTCGGCTCCGGTATCGTTATTAATAAGTGATTTAAGCTGGTTAAGTTGGTTAAGTTGCTCCGTAAGCCCGGAGCCGGAGCCTCCGAAATACTATATAAGCTGGACCGTTAAGACCGTAAGCGATCTATAACGCGAGTGGATTACTAGTATCCGGGGCGGATTTTTAATAACGGCCCTTAATAACCGGTAGGGAAGCCGATGGCGAGCCGGCCGTTAGGCCGAAATACAGTGGTATTCCTTACGGCTGGAGGTTATCCGAGAGATCCGCCAAGTCGCCAGCTTACGGCGTATAAGCGAGGAATTAGCGATGTGTTTTATTGCGGCCAAGCAACGGTAATCTTATTGTTTTTTAAACCTATATTGCAAGCGGCTCCGCGCTAACCGGAAAACCAGGGAGGCTACTGGAGCCGGAGCCGGCGCCAATGGTAAAAAGGGTCGCCGGCTGGTATGATAATAAGCCTTTAGTAGATAGATAAAGCAATTGAGTGGCTTAAATTGTTGTTGCAACGCGGTTGCAGGCCTTTAATCGCTGTTCAATTACGTGGATTGCATGCAAGTACTTGTTTCTGTTCAGGGGGTGGAAATTTCATATATAACCCTAACCCTAGCGAGCACCGTAGATAGGGGTGGATATTTCCGGTCGCTGAGGGCACGGCCGGCATTGTGCGGCAAAGTGGCGCTCAGCCGCTGATTCAGCCACCAAAAGGCCACCGTAGATATACCCTTGATATTGCTTCGGAGCCCGTGTCCATGTTCTGGCCAGGCCTGTGCCACATTGAACACCGCCCTTTACAAAGTACACAGTAGGACAGTAGAGGTGCACAACTCTCTGGAACTTTCTCTCCTTTGGAGATTTCTCTTTTTTCTTCCTCTTTTTCCATTGTCATTACTGTTTCCTGGCACCGGCCTGAGGGAGAATGCCTTGAAGAGTGGGAGGTTGGAGAAATAGCTCCCCCGCGCCCCAGTTTCCCCACTTCGTTGCAGCTGTTTCAGGAAGGCACAGCCAGATCCTCGAATCCTCGACGCATCACCATGACTCGCGGTTTCTACCAAGCCATCTCCTTCCGATTCAATAGCATATCCGGCCAATCCCAGCGGGAATCATTAGAATGCGACTCATCAACACAAGCACGCTCAAACTGGAGGAGTTTATCGCGCCGGAACCACCCAAGTACGCCATCCTATCCCACACCTGGGGTGACGACGAGGTCACCTTCCAAGAGTTCCGCGATTTCGAAGATCCGGAGTCGGTCGTTGGCTCAGGAATCGAAAAGATCAGAAAGATATGTCAGCTGGCTCAAATGGCGGGCCTCCAATATGTCTGGGTCGATACTTGCTGCATCGACAAATCCTCGAGCGCCGAGCTGTCCAAGTCAATCAACTCCATGTATAATTGGTACCGCCGCGCCGAGATTTGCTATGCCTATTTGAATGATTGGTCACCGGAAGTAGAGTTTGACCAACTGGAAGAGCTTGGGGATCCCTCTCAACGCCCGCTGAGATGGTTCACTCGTGGCTGGACCCTACAGGAATTGATCGCCGCCAGGGAGGTCTTATTCTTCGATCAAGTCTGGGCGATGAGGGGGCTAAAGTCGAACCTAGAGGTACGCCTGAATTTGTCACGTATCACGGGAATCTCCGAGGCAATTTTGCAGAACGGCACTGCAATCAATTTACGGACAACGTGCCTTGGACAACGCATGTCCTGGGCGGCGCACCGAGTGACAACACGCCCGGAAGATGAGGCCTATTGCCTCCTGGGAATATTTCAAGTCAACATGCCCTTATTATACGGCGAAGGGAATCGTGCATTTCAGCGTCTCCAAGAGGAGATTTTGAAGACGTCAACTGATTTCTCCATCCTTGCCTGGAGCCCAGACTTCACAGGGCCGCCAACTTTTCGAGGTGTCCTATCACGGGGCCCCCGGGAGTTCCGCATGCTTGGGGAGTGCCGGGTTGGACACTGGTATTTCTCAGATGAGGGAGGTGAAGAGGCGGTCATGACGAACAAAGGTTTACGAATCCATACCTCGTCGCTCTATGCCCCAACATCAATAACTGGCGAGTCACAACTTCACTATCTCGCATTGGGATGTACCGTGGCCGGCACACTACAAGCCATTGAGCTCTGCAATATACCATGGTCACACGAAAAAGACGTCTTCACACGACTCATTGGAAAGGAGCCTGTAATCCTAGATGGACACTACAGGCGCCTCCCGCCACGAACCATCTTTCTCACTCACGATCCTGCATTGTGTTCGGAGGCCGATCTTGCCCATCTGAGGGGTTATTATCACGATGTATGCCGAATACGCCTAGGGAGGCCTGTCACTCGTGGGTCTGGCGAGCATTTGCTTCACTACGACATACGCCTTTCAAGGGCCTGGCCCAAGAAGCTGTTCCCGGATTCCCCACATGTGTTGGTACCTGGACTACTGCCTGGCATCGACACCGTGATTCTCGGTACCGAGAAAGCTGTTGGTTTCCTGCAATTATCCATCACAAGCTCGACCCCGGCGGCCCAATTGCTAGATTTTCTCGCTGTCATCCACCGCCCCCGGGTTGGCGATACTCTTGGGGTGAGAGTGGGCTTCCTTGAAGGAGATTCTGCGTCTTATTTCATGGAATACACAAAAACTTTGAGCACATTTGACCCGGTCACGGCACACGAGGACCTTATGGAGACTTGCAGCGACATGGGTCTCCTTAATGGGAACACAAATGCGTCCATTCAGCTGCAAGATAGAAAGAACCCCGACAACTACCTCACGGCTATCGCGCGAGTTTCCGCCAACTCAGATACCCTTGACATCTTTTTGGAGTGACAGCAACCTAACCCGCTTGCAGGCAAACTAACCTCCGATCGAGTCAAAGTACGACGTCATCCCACCTTGCTGCTGCAGCACCTGGTACTGCGTTTGGTAGTAGGCTTTGTCAGCTTCCTCGCCGTTGCCGGTCGGGCTGATGACAGTTTGTTCCTTTGCTGGCAGGTCCACTTGGATTTTGCTCTGATACAGAGGAGGCCCAACAGGGGGGAATGGCTGGTTGGAACTGAGGTTGAAGTGGAACCCTGGCTCGTCGGGCTTGTATCCACCGGGGAACTTGACACCCTGTGGCGTGGCAGTGCCGCTGCCTGTCACCTTGAAGTTGAAGCAGTGCAAGTAGAACTGGGGACCAATCGGCGACCATTCAAATCCGGGCGTCGTCGAGATAGCAAAGTGCAGGGCGATGATCTGGATACTTGATTAGCTTACGTGCATAGAAACCTACGACCCGAGTCAACAGTACCTCTTGTCGGAGGACATAGTTTCCAGGCTTGATGTCCGCCGGAATCGTGGCGGTGAAAGTTCCGTTCGTCTTGTCCATCAACTTAACGGTGCCCCAAACGCCCGCCGAATCCACGGTATCTTCGGCAATCTTGAAGAACTCAAGCTCGGTGACATTGACCTTGGCGACGTCCCCCTCGTAAGGGGCCAACCAAGCCGTGATAGGCCCCTTGTGGCTGTAGAGCCAGCGAGACCAGTGGAAGGTGATATTACTGCCCGCTCGAACCTCAGCAATGGCGCCTGGTGCAGGCTTGCGGCCTCGGCCACAGGCGATGTCTTGAGTGGCCATGGTGAAGAGGGGGTTCACATCACCGCCGCCAAAGGCAATCCGGGATGGCGTCGGCTTGATGGTCGGGTCGATGTACACATCCCAGCCGGGATATCTGGTTTACAGATACCGTCAGTTCAGTTTTGACACGCCAAGAGGGAAGGTCCAGTCAAGCTTCTTTTTTTGACTTACACGGTATTATCCGCGGTGATGCGGTAGATGTAACCATGGCCAAGAGCCTGGGTGGCAAGCGCCAACAAGCAAGCTGCCTGAATTGTCTGCATCTTGACTGAGCGCACACAAGAAAAACTGCTGCAGTTCACACACACCAGATCAGCGGTCTAGGCAGATGGGAGAGGCCCGGCCCGCTATATAGCCCAGACTTCATGGTAAAAGCGTAACATGCAGCGACCCAAACGTGCACGTTGCACCCGAAGACTTCATTGCGCAAGCCCGGTAAAAACCAATATCACAAAGATTGGAAAGTGGACGATCCCATCAATTACGAAACCCCCATCTAATCGACTACGCAAGCCAGTCCTTTGACGAAAAGAGAAAAGAAAAGGCGGTTTCCCTGCGATTCGCTCGAGAATTAAGAGTCGAAGCGAGGTTCCCCACGTTCCCGATGCTAAAGTGCGGAGTGTTCCTGCGGGTATGGAACTGGAGAAGAGAACACCATTTTTCACGACGCTCATTGGGTAGATCTGGCAAATACAAGCCGCGTCATGAAATCTCCCGCTATGGGGGATGCGGGGGAGGAAAGAAAAGTACCGACGCAGTGGGGCCGAGTCCTGCCTCGGGTGGTGGAGGATGCGTGCGGCATTTGGGACGGGCATTGAAGTCGATAATCTCGATATGGACGTTTTTGTCACGGGGTTCTGAAGGTGAGGAAAAGGAGACTTGGTGGGGTGGTGGGTAAGGTGTTTGTGGAAGAAGTTCTTGGCATCGAGATTTTGCTTGAGTGGAATGGCCGCCTGGAGGTCAAGAGCGAATGGATCCTCAGAAAAATCGGCATCGCACCGGCACTTACCAGACTGCTGCAAGAAAAGGGGGCGAAATGCAGGGTCAGTCAGTCAAAAAATCACATGCGACAAACGCAAAACTTAAAAGAAAGATAGGGAATGGACGCGTCCGACCCTCCATCCCCTCGACCCCTCGACTCGACGCGGTTGTGTCACGACCACGAGACCCGAAATAGAAGCTGCTCATCCAGAGACCATCCACTCAGAGTCGCAAGCTGAGTGTGCCCCTGCCAGCTGGCCCAGAAGGATGTCGGGAAAGGTGCAGCCCGGATCCAATGATCTTCGCGCACCCGTCCCCTCGCCCAGAAGCAAGCAGCCAATTGCAACGCCAAATCGGCCCGCAACACCAAACCCTCTGCTCAGCTCCAGTGACTCGGTCCGCAACTCAAACAGCCTTCACGTTGGACGTTATATCTCGGCCACCCCCACAGCAGCGCCACCCCGGAATTTTGCATCATGGAGGTGTTGTCGTTACTTTGGTTGCGGGGACGACTGATTGATGTGCGAAAAAACTTGATGTTGTTGGAGCCATGAGGCCGACTTGTCATCTGCATCGCGGATGGCTTCTCGTCCTTCTCTCGTTCGGGCTTGTCCTCTTGACCTGCCTGCAGGCCCGAGGAAGCATCCTGACGCGGGGCATTGAGCTCGTCGACCAGTCTCGTGGCTATTCGGTATTTGTCCTTCGTACAATTTCCGAACTAGCCGGGCTGGCCCTCTCAGCCACCATCTCTTCTGCGTGGGAGCGCGTAAAATGGGCTATGGTGTGTCGTGAGGGGTCTGATGCCCGGTTTCTCGACTTCCTTGCCCTTGATGAAGGCACCAAATTTCTTCCGCTCCTGGGGCTGGCCACGGGACGGAAGGGTCCAACGATTGGGACGCGACTATGGAGCATCATTCGCTTACTGTCTATCATTGTGATTCCCATAACGGGCATCTTGATCATGAGTAGGTAGATCCACCAGGATACACAAGTTTCGCATTGCTGACAGTTGTTAAGGTCAGGTCGAGATACAACTCGCGTTCACACAAGTCGATTCCCCCACCCCCTACATGGGTTACGCCATGCACCCCATGAATGCGTCCATGGCCGTCGAATACCTGGGCTTCAGTGACCTGGTCCTAACCGCCAATCCTGCTTCCTTCCTTCACACGTCCTCCCGATCAATCAACCTATCACCGCCAGGCGAACACGAGAGCTTTTGCCGTCTAAACGCCCCTACACCCGAAGGGCGCGGGGACTGCCACCGAAGTTACTTCATGCCGGGGGAGAATTTGTTTGCAACCCCGGAACTGATGAACGACCCGAGCTTCCCTAAGGCGAACGTCATCCTTGCCACCAACCACCGCGGTTTCGTGCTCGACTTCGACGCCGGAGATTCCAGCACACGGTTCGATCCCGTAAACGAGTGCCGCACATACTGGTCAAGATATTGGTGGGCTCCCGCCGGGGCGGTTCGGCTATGTGTGGGCAGCTCGGGACCAAATGAACTGCAAGCGCGTATGTTGTCTGCATTACACATTGTGGTATATCACGTCCAACTAAGAAATGGAAACAGGCATTGTGACATGTCCAGGGCATATCGCCGCACGCCAGAACTGCGGCAATGACACATCCTGGCACACGAACGTCGACTGGACAGTCAAAATGTCGGCATACTTTCGGAATGCTTCGGTGGCCTACAGCCGCACAAACGGCACCATCCTCTGGCACTCTTTTGTCGACGAGCCCGCGAAGCCCGTGAATCTCGCGCCAGGGGATATTCTCAAGGCATACGACGCCCTCCTTCTCGATACCAGTGTGGTTTTTGCGAAAAATGGTTCCGAGCCTCCGCCATTCTCGAGCAGCACCTTTGCAACATACTTGTGGATGAGCCAGCCCGTCTTTAGCGGACAAAACGCCACCAATCCTGCTACCGTCAACGCTGTGTTTTCAGGGTTGCAGTCACTGCTGGCCATCCCACTGTATCTCTGTCAGAACGGCATAGCGCGCCGACTCATCCCCATGGCGCTGGATGCCAAAACTATCGCCGAGAAAGATAACGAAGGCCTGACAACTGTGTTTTCGCTCCTCAGTCCGCTACCCGAACGTAGCAGTCCGGCGACTTTTGCATCGTACCGGTACATGGTGCTCGCCAGCACTCCAACCTTGGTCGCATACATGATCCTCAGTGGGGTCACCCTCGTCTTATGCTGCCTTGCCAACACTATGGCGGCAATAAACGCTAAGAAGAGGGATGGCGGAACCATTCCTAAAAGTCCCAAGTTGAGCAAGTTCCCTGCGCTGGATTTATTCACACACTGTAGTATCGAAGACGACAGGCATTTTGTAGTGTACCAAGGGCGATCCGGGGCGTTTCACTACGTCGAAGCCGGCAACAACGAGGTACAATGGCTGTCGACCCTGCGGGTCAGGTGGTCGGGCGGAACGGTAGCCGAGGATGCTCTACAGCTTGTTGGTGTTGACCATCGACATAAACAGGTGACCCATGGGGGAGGAGGAGATATCAGTCCGTATTTGGGTTCCCAAGAGTCGGTCCTCATTAGTCCCAGCAGAATTAGTCTAGCAAAACCCAGGTGGTGACTACCTATCTGTTAATCTAGTGTATAATCCATGCATTTCTCTGGCCCCTGTTGATGTCACATCTTTCTTGATGGCACATGTTCCTTAATGTCCAACCTCCCTTGATGTCGCATCTTCTTTGCATGGAACATGTTCCTAGCATGTCATGGCACCATCGGGCACCCATCGTACTAGGACTGATTAGGGGTTGAATTGGACAACCTCTTGCGGTTTGAGCACTGTATCAACCGGGAGGTATCAAGCAGGGGTGGAGTTTACATTACATTACAGGCCATGGATATGTCCCGTCGGAGATAACGCACCGAGCGTGTGCCAATCAGGGTTTAGAGTGAGTGTCATTGTTTGTTTCTACACGAGCATCCTGGATCCTGGCGGAGGCGGAGTTTTTGGCAAGACTGTCCGTGTGTCCGGATGCACGGGACTGCACGAGGACTGGGACCACAGATCCGCCCGCCCCAACGCCCGCCCCAACGCCCGCCCCTGTGGACTGTACTAGACTAGGGTACTTGGGTACTAGGGTAGCTGGGGTAGTTCCCAGCTACGTATGTATGTTATCACCGAGGTGGTTCATCACATGATACATGTCCTGGTTGTTACATGGTAGGTTGGTTGGTTTTGGGCCGGACAGTTTCAAGTGCCAAGGTGGCGGGTCCTCCCATTCCGTTCATGTTCCTCAGACCTCAGACCTCAGACGTCAGACCTCAGGCCTCAGCACTTTGAACGAGTCAAGCTCAAGGATGAGTACCTACCTAGTGACCTACCTTACCTAGAATTCACGCATAAATCACTGATGAGAAGAGAGAGATGACACCACTTGGCGTCGGGAGAGACAGAGTCTAGGTCTCTCTCTCTCTCTCGGGATACTTGACATATGACATACATGGAGAATAGACCAGCCTGGATGCTGTCTCTGGGTAGGTACTTACGCAGTCATACTGAGGTAACCAAGACAAGAGAAAGCATCGCCAAGGCTAGAAGATATTCTCAAATGGGAAAACAGACGGAGTGGATTCCGGGAGAGAGGGGGGAGGCACAAGCAAGCAAGCAAGCAGATAAGCAAGCAGGCAGGCATCAAACTCCTCATCCTGCAATACAACACAAGAAAAAAAAATTGGTGAATTTTACTTCCGACGACACCTCAACGCACTTGTTGCTACCAGACAGACCAGTGACTAGACTTTACTTGTAACCAGACTTGTAACCAACACTAGAACAGAATAAAAAAAAAAAAATTGGACCCGGGCACAAAAAGCAAGACAGGCAAACCAGGCCATGCACTATGTTAGTAACATGGCCTGCCTTGACTTGCTTTGGCTTGGGGAGAAATATCTTTTTCAGCTCGCACACACACACACACACACACACACACACACGCATGTAACCATCAAATCGGCTTCCTCCGCTGCTGAGTGCGCCAGTGTGCCCAAGTACGAAAGGAACTGATCTGGGTTACGTGAATACAATCAGTCATCTTTCTTGAATATGTGGAGCTTGGCTTTTCTGCGCCGTGCCGTGCCGTGCCGCCCCCCGCATTGCACTAGACTCCACTGAATGCATTGCAGGTAGGTGTTCGTGTCGTCTCGAGTGTTTGTGCGCTGTGCTTGGTGTTTTTTTTTTTTAGTTCTAGAACAAAAAAGGTTTTGTTGTGATGTATATACAGTTTTGTTCTAATACTAAAAATGTGAAATGCACTAGGCAAAAGTAAAGAAAGAGGGGGAAAATTTGGCTGCTCATTTGGTTGAGTACCTAGGTAGTTAGGTAGTTAGTTCTCTAGAAAACTGGAACAGTTCATGTTCCTCGTTCTACGAATAAGGGGCACTGAAAATGCTGTGGCGTGGTTTGGTTTGGTGTGGTTACTCGACGAATAAACTCAACGGAACCGTCGATGCCTAGCATGGCATGCATGCAGATGTAGGTGCAGGTGCACTCCCAGGCCCCTTCCCCCCCACGCAAGGGCATGCAACGTGAGTAAGCTGCCCTGCAACACAGGGCACTACTTCTCAGTCAGAACAGGATAGGACAGGACAGGGCAGGGCTGGACTGCATGTGCATGTGTGTATGTATGTGTGTGTGTGTGTGATGGGATGAATCCAATCCAGTCCGGTCTGGTATGGTCTGGGTCAGAGCGGAATCGAGGAGGAGAGAAATCGGGCGGGAACCGGGGAGGGGAATCGGGGGCTGTACAGGCTTCCAGATTTCGTCTCGTGCTTTTTGCCCCATTTGTGCGTGCAGGGTTACCCGCTGCTGGCCTGGCGCTTGCCTCTCTCTCTCTCTCTACCTTACTCTGTGCTGCGGGGGTATTGCAGGGACTTGTTTTGGCGTTTCTTTTTCTGGGCTGCGTTCTGTTACTTTACCTTTGGGAATTGAAGCAGAGCAGAGTAAATCGGAGCTGAACAGGCTGGAGCTAATTGTAGCTGAGTACCTATGCGGCGCGGTTTGGGGGTGTGGTAAAACGAGAAGAGAAAAAGAAGAAAATAGGAAGCCTGGTTAGTAACAATCTTACTACACAGTACATGTGAGTGCACGACGCCTCTTTTTTGCGGGATCGGGAATAGCATGCAGGGATGTGATCTCATGTTGCAGATTTTGCTGGGGTAAGGATGGATTGGATTGTGTTGGACTTGACCTGGAGATGTTTAGGTAACTGCCAGTCACAAAAACATATATAGACGTTACCTGCCCATGCCATCTCCCGTGTGAAGAAGATTGATGAGAAGCCGTCTATTCCAATAATCTTGGACTGACACACAGCTGTCTGTTCCAGCCATCTTGATTTGCACAGCTTCTTTCTTCCCTATTATCTTGTCTTGTCAAAATGCACAAAGCCCCAAACCCCGAAGCGGGCATCAACACGCCTCTCCTCCCCGACGACAAGATTGACAAGTTCAACTGCTTTCCTCACCTCCCTCACTACTCGGACCCCACCACGGGGTTTGTATCCTGTCTTCCCAAATCATGGATTCCGTACGCACAGCTCATGCGTTTGGAACGTCCGGCCGGTCTTTATGCTTTTTATTTCCCGTATCTCATCGCCTTGGCGTATGCCGCTTGCGTTGCGGAAACTCCCCCGGCTCCGCTGCACTTGGTCAAACTCGCGGGGTTGCTTTTGCCGTTTAATATCTTGTTAAGGGGTGCGGCCTGTACTTGGAATGGTATGTTCTGTCTGTCCCGACTCAACTGTCAAACCACCCAGTCACCTCTGAGCACCTTTTTTTCCTCTTTATGCTTTCCTCTACACAGTTATTAGCTGTCAAGACTAACTTGGGTTATATGTATCAACAGACACGCTCGACCAATCCTTTGACCGTCTCGTCCTGCGTTGTCGCCACCGCCCGATCGCTCGGGGCGCCGTATCCACCCTCTCGGCCAACCTGTTCACCCTCTTCCAGCTCGCCCTCCTTTTTCCCTTTCTCTTTTTATTTTTTCCAACCGCATGTATCCCGCACGCTCTCATCGCTGTAGTTCTTTTCGGTATATATGCGTTTATGAAACGGGTCACCTACTACCCGCAGGTAGTTTTAGGAGTCGCTTTCGGGTGGGCGGTATTCTTTGCCGAGGCTGCACTGGATATCCCTAGTCCCAACTCCGACATTATCAGAAGAAAAGAATCCTGGGCGTTATTCGGTGCGAATATCCTCTGGACGATCGCGTACGATACTATTTATGCGCATCAGGATGTGGCGGATGATGAGGCCGCCGGGGTCAAAGGCATGGCGTTGGTGTTTAGAGATACGACCAAGATTCTGGCGAGCGGGCTGGCGGCGGGCCAGGTGATCTTGTTGGTCCTCTGCGGGATCTGGGGCGGGTTTGGAGGGTGGGTTTATTATGTCGGTACGGTAGGAGGTGTGGCGGGAGCCATGGGTTGGTTTATTTGGGATGTGGACTTGAAAGTGCCAGAGAGCTGCGGCGACTGGTTTCGAAAGCAGTTTTGGGTCGTGGGAGGGGCGTATGCTTCGGGGTTTGTAGGCGAGTATGTGGCGAGGGTAGTGTCCATT